>Ga0181538_10002666_pt1 | contig 18173 bp, 9 predicted proteins | sample PEATcosm2014_Bin_40_FD_119773 | JGI IMG/M metagenome (GOLD analysis project Ga0181538, IMG submission 119773) | Peatland microbial communities from MTU Mesocosm Facility, Houghton, MI, USA - PEATcosm2014_Bin23_30_metaG | ecosystem: Environmental > Terrestrial > Soil > Wetlands > Peat | place...
CTGCGCGACAAGCTGCCCGCGATTACGCATGTGAATGGCTCCGCGCGCCTGCAAACCGTGAGCGCCAAAGACAATCCCGATTTTCACGCGCTGCTCCTGGCCGTGGGCAAAACCACGGGCCGCGAGATGGTGCTGAATACCAGCTTCAATGTGAAAGGACAGCCCATCGTCAACACTCCTGAGGAAGCCGTTGCAACCTTCCTCGGCACCGGCATCGACTATCTGTTTCTGGAGAATTTCCATGTTACCCGCGCAGTTGCTTGAGTGGAATCGCACCGAGACCGATTATCCGCGCTCCAGCACCATTGCGGATCTTTTCGCCGCGCAGGCCGCGCGTACGCCCGATGCCGCCGCGGTGATTGCGCAAGGCCGCACGCTCACCTATCGCGACCTGGATGAAAGCGCCAATCGCCTGGCGCGCCGTTTGCAGCAGCTCGGCGTCGGGCCCGATAAGTTGGTGGGCATTGCCATGGGCCGTTCGGAAACTCTTGTCGTCAGCTTGCTCGGAATTCTGAAAGCAGGCGGCGCGTATGTTCCTCTCGATCCCACCTATCCTCAGGATCGCCTTTCGCTGGTGATTGAAGACTCCGAGATGCCGGTGCTGCTCACCACCGCTTCTTCGCGCGCGCATCTTCCGCCGGCTGCGGCGGGGCTCACCATTCTCGACGCTGAAGACGCGGACCTGGGGCGCGAGAGCGCGGAAACCGTCGTCTCCTCGGCGACGCCGGAGAACATTGCATACGTGATTTACACCTCGGGCTCCACGGGCAAGCCGAAAGGCGTGATGGTAGAGAACCGCAATGTGGTGAATTTCTTCACCGGCATGGATCGCGCCATCGGCTGCGCGCCGGGCGTGTGGCTGGCCGTCACCAGCGTGTCGTTCGACATTTCGGTGCTCGAATTGCTCTGGACGCTCACGCGCGGGTTTACGGTTGCTGTCCACGGCGACGAAGGCTCGGCGACCATCGCCGATGAGATCACGCGCTATCGCGTCACGCATCTGCAGATGACGCCATCGCTGGCGCGTATGCTGACGCTCGATCCGCGTGCTTACGCCGCGTTGGGCTCGCTCAAACAAATGCTGCTCGGAGGTGAGGCCGTTCCCGCGGCACTCATCCATCATCTGCGCCAGGTCTTCAAAGGCGAGATTCACAACATGTACGGGCCGACCGAGACCACGATCTGGTCCACGACCTGCCGCGTCGAGGATGTGGATACGAGCGTTTCCATTGGGAAGCCCATCGCCAACACGCAAATCTACATGCTCGATTCCGATCTCCATTCCGTTCCGGTTGGCGAGATCGGCGAACTCTTCATTGGCGGCGACGGCGTGGCTCGCGGCTACTGGCGGCGGCCCGAGCTCACTGCCGAGCGCTTCGTTGTGATTCCGGGGCTTGGGTCAGATCGCATTTATCGCACCGGCGATCTAGCGCGCTTTCGGCATGACGGGAACATCGAATTCCTCGGCCGCGCGGATGATCAGATCAAGCTGCGCGGACATCGCATCGAGCCCGGCGAGATTGAGGCGCTGCTCGAGAAATGCCCTTGCGTCCGCCAGGCGGTTGTGGTTCTGCGCGAAGACCGCGAAGGCGACAAGCGGCTGGTAGCGTATCTTGTGGCCGATGCAACAGACTCCGTTGCCGCTCTGCGCGCGGCGGGCGATTTGCGCGCGGCGGCCGGCGCCAAGCTGCCCGAGACCATGGTTCCTTCTGCATTCGTGTTCCTCGATGAGCTGCCGCTCACCGGCAACGGCAAGATCGATCGCAAGGCGCTGCTCAAGCTGCCTCCGCCCAACCTCGCTTCCGCCGCGGCTTCGCACACCGCCGAACCTGCCAGTGAGATGGAACGCGTCGTCGCGCGTGCATGGCAACAAGCTCTAGGCATTCCCGCGGTTGGATTGAACGACAATTTCTTCGATCTCGGCGCACACTCGCTCACTGTTGCCGAGGCGCATGCCAAGCTGCAGGAAGCACTGGGTCGCGAGATTGCTCTGCTCGATCTGTTTCAGTTCACGACGGTCAGCGCGCTGGCCGCACATCTCGACGCGCAATCCGGTCAAGCGCAGGCAGCGGCCAGCCAGATCTCGGAGCGCGCCGCGCGCCGCAGAATGGCGCGCCAGCGGGAAACCACAACGCCATGAAGCCCTCCACCATCGCGATCGTCGGCATGGCGGGCCGTTTTCCCGGAGCGCGCAATACGTCGGAGTTCTGGCGGAATCTGCGCGACGGCGTCGAATCCATTCGCGATTTGACGGACGCCGAGCTGCGCGCCGCCGACGCCACGGCTGAGGATCTCGCCGACCCCAACTACGTGCGCCGCGCCGCGATTCTCGACGGTCTACCGCTCTTCGACGCGTCGTTCTTCGGTCTCAGCCCGCGCGATGCCGCCATCATGGATCCGCAGCACCGGCATTTTTTGGAGTGCGCGTGGGAGGCGCTGGAAGACGCGGCGCATCCGCCGCAACAATTTTCCGGCTCCATCGGCGTCTTTGCCGGGTCGGGAATGAATACCTACCTGATCCACAATCTACTCGCAAACCGCCGACTGGTTGCATCCGCGGAACTCTTTCAGCTCAAGCAAACCGGCAACGACAAAGACGTGCTGGCCACGCGCGTCAGTTATCAGCTCGATCTGCGCGGACCCAGCATCAATGTGCAGACCGCGTGTTCCACTTCGCTGGTCGCGGTGCACCTGGCCTGCCAGAGTTTGCTCAATTTCGAGTGCGACATGGCGCTCGCGGGCGGCGTCACCATCGAGATTCCGCACGGGCTCGGCTACAGGTATCGCGAGGGCGAGATTCTTTCGCACGACGGTCACTGCCGGAGCTTCGACGCCAGTTCCAGCGGCACGGTGTTTTCCAGCGGCCTCGGAATTGTCGTTCTGCGCCGGCTTGAAGATGCGCTCGCCGATCACGATCACATTCGCGCCGTCATTCTCGGCTCGGCGATCAACAATGATGGCGCGCGTAAGGTAGGCTATCTTGCGCCCAGCGTGGAAGGCCAGGCCGAGGTGATCCGCGAAGCGCTGGATTACGCCGGCGTCCCTGCCTCCAGCATCTCCTATGTGGAAACGCACGGCACCGGCACGCGCGTGGGCGATCCCATTGAAGTGCGCGCACTGATGCAAGCTTTTCGAGACTCTGGCGCGCGCGGTACGACGGCCATCGGCTCGCTGAAATCGAACGTCGGTCATCTCGATGCTGCGGCCGGCGTCGCAAGCCTCATCAAGACCGTGCTTGCGCTGGAGCATGCGCAGATTCCCGCCAGCCTGCACTTCGAGAAGATCAATCCGCACATCGAGCTTGAGGGCGGTCCGTTTTACGTAAACAGCAAGCTTGCCGATTGGCCCTCCGCGGCCACGCCGCGATGCGCCGGCGTCACTTCGCTCGGCATCGGCGGCACCAATGCGCACGTGATCCTGGAAGAGGCGCCCGCGGTCCCGCTCACCCGCGAGCAGAAGCCGTACCAGATCCTTACCGTTTCCGCAAAGACCGAAGCCGCCGCCGATCAGGCCTTTGCGAATCTGGCCGCGCATCTGGCCGCGCATCCGGAACTGAATCTTGCCGACGTTGCTTTCACTTGCCAACTCGGGCGCACGGCATTTCCGCATCGCCGTGCCGCCGTCCTCGAAGACACGCGCGAATCCATTGCCGCGCTCGCCGGTCTCGACCGTAAGAAACTTATCGCCGGAACTGCTGAGCGCGCCGCGCCCGTGTTTCTCTTCTCCGGACAGGGTTCGCAATACGTGAACACGGGTCGCGAGCTTAACGAAAACGAAGCGGTCTTCCGCGAGGCGCTCGACCTTTGCGCGAATCATTTGCGCGAGCCGCGCGAAAACGTCTCCACGTTGCGTTGCGCGCTGGAAACTCTAGGCCGACTTTGGACACTGGGCGTCAATGTGGATTGGTCGAAGCTCCATGCAGCCGGCTCCGTACAACGCGTTTCCCTGCCCACGTATCCTTTCGAGCACCAAGAATTCTGGATTGAGCCGGACAAAGTTGCGGAGGATAGGCAACCCGCACCGGTGGCGGTGTCGCCACCCGTCAGCTCCGATGAGGCCATCTCGCTCTATCGCCCCACGTGGAAACCCGCGCCCCTGCCCGAAACCTCTGCAGCCGAGCCAGGCGCGTGGCTGCTGTTCCGTGACGCGTTCGGCGTTGCCGATGAGATTGCCCGTTATCTCAAGGCTGCGAAACAGGAGTTCGCCGTTGCCGAACCTGGTAGCAGCTTCAAGCAACTCGGGCACGGCCACTATGCGCTGCGCGCCGCCGCGCGCGCGGATTACGATGCGCTCGTTGCCTCCCTGCTCGAATCCGGCGCAACTCCGCGCAAGATTGTTCACCTCTGGTCTCTCGCAGCGGGAGTGAGCGAGGCGCCGCTCGAAGAAACTCTCGAGCGCAGCTTCTTCAGTCCTCTTTATCTGGCGCAGGCGCTCGCGGCACGGGATCTCCAGCGCATAGAGTTGGCGCTCGTCTCCAACCACATGCAGCAGGTGAGCGCGGAGCCTGTGCGCAATCCTGCTCGCGCCTTGCTTCTCGGACCTGCGCGCGTAATTCACAAGGAGCTTCCGGGGTTCAACTGCAAAGCCATCGATCTCGACTTTGATGCCGGCAAAACCGCGAAGAGCGCAGCGCAACTCGTCTCCGAGATGAATGGCGCCCACGAAAACTTCACGATTGCATGGCGCGGCGGCGAGCGCTTCACTGAAACGATCGAACCGCTCGAGCTTTCGGCCGCGCGCGAATATTCGCGCCGCGATCATACACGCCCCGGTCGGGCGCGTCTTGACCGTGGCGGCGTTTACTTAATCACCGGCGGACTCGGCGCGCTCGGCCTCGCGGTGGCCGAGCATCTGGCGCGCGAGTTTCACGCACGCGTTGTGCTTGTGGGCCGCTCCGCGCTCCGGCCTGAATCACAATGGGAATCTGCGCTGCAGGACGGCGCGCGTTCCGAGGCCGAAAAGGAACGGCTCCGCAAGCTGGTTGCGATTCGCTCGTTGGCGGGGGGTTTGCTCGTCCTGCAGGCCGACGTGACCAACCTTGACGAAATGAAAGTCGCAGTCACACATGCGCGCCGGCAATTCGGCAAAATCAGCGGCGTCTTTCACGCTGCCGGCGTGCTCGACGACGGCCCTCTGATGCTCAAAACTGCAGCCAGCGTCATGCGCGTTCTCGATCCCAAGGTACGCGGTACGCTGGTGATTGAAGAAGCTCTGCGCGACGAGCCGCTCGCTTGCTTTGTGCTTTTTTCCTCGATCAGTTCCATCCTGCCGCTCGCGGGACAAGTGGACTACGCCGCCGCCAACGCATTTCTCGACGCCTTCGCGCTGAGCCGCAAAGGGCCGGTCACCGCGGTCAATTGGGGTGCGTGGCGCGAAATCGGCATGGCCGTGCGCGCCATCTCGACGCATCCATGGCTCGGAGAACGCCTGCTCGATTCGCCGAATGAAATCGTCTATGCGGATCGGTTTTCGCAGCAGGGCCGATGGGTTCTTGCGGAGCACCGATTCAGAAGCGGCGTCGCACTGATTCCCGGGACAGGCCACCTGGAGATGGTCGCGGGCGCTTTCACTCAGGGCTCACTGCAAGGCGCCGTTGAGTTCCGCAATGTGTCTTTCCTTGCGCCGTTGATGTTTTCTCCCGACGAGTCAAAAGAAGTGCGTGTGCAACTGCGGCGGGAGCAAGGCGCTGACGTCGCGGAGGGCGCGTTCGGTTTTTCGGTCTTTGCGCGCAACGGTCAATGGGTCGAGCACTGCACTGGAATCATCGCGCCCTGCCGTTCCCAACCCACGGCTGCGGTGGATCGCGCAGCCATCGCCGCCCGCTGCCGCGTGCGCGAGATTGTCTTTGATGAGCAGAATCGCACCCGTCAGGAACGCCAATTCGAGTTTGGGCCGCGCTGGCGCTCGCTGCGCCGATTGCATCTCGGCAAGGGAGAAGGCCTGGCGGAAATTGAGCTCGATGAAAAATTTGCAGCCGATGTCGCCACGCTTCGCCAGCATCCCGCGCTGCTCGACATGGCCACCGGCGCCGCCCTCTACCTTACTGACGATTACGATCACTGCGACGATCTTTTCCTGCCCATCTCATACCGCAGGATGAGCGTTTATCGCAGCTTTCCCGCGCGCATGTATAGCCACGTCCGCGGCCGGAAGGAGAATCAGCGCCGCGGCGAAGTCGAAACATTCGATGTCACCATCTTCGATGAGCAGGGACAGGTTCTGGCCGAGATCGAAGGTTACTCTGTGCGCCGCATCGTCGATCCGGCGCGTGCCCTGGGGGAATCAGGCCCGGCACATGAAGCTGCCGGCTCCGGTGGCGAGCAGCCCATTGAGGTCGTTCGCCGGCCCGGCATTTCGCCGCTCGAAGGCGCGCGCGTGCTTACGCGCATCCTGCTTGCGGATGCGCCCACCGCGGTGGTTGTTCTTCCGCAGCCGCTCGAAGCAATCGAAAGCAGCGCTGCAGCGCCGCCGCATAAGCCAGCAGCCTCGCCTGCTACCGAAGCGGCCGCGGAGAATATTGAGTCGACACTCGCCGGCTGGTGGCAGGACCTGCTCGGTGTCGATCAGGTCAATTCCGACGATGACTTTTTTGCGCTCGGCGGCCACTCCCTGATCGGCGTGCGCCTGTTGGCGAAAATCAAGAAAACTTTTCACGTAGATCTCGAGCTTGCAGTGCTTTTCGAGGCCCGCACGCCGGGCCAACTCGCCGAGGCGATTCGCAAAGCAGGCGCGCCCGCCGGCAGCGAGCAGAGGACATGGTCCGCGCTCGTGCCCATCCAGCCTAATGGTTCGCGCGTTCCCCTTTTTTGCATTCACGCCGTCGGCGGCGACGTTCTCTTTTACGAGCAGCTGGCCAACGCGCTCGGCCCGAGCCAGCCGTTCTATGCTTTTCAGTCTCCGTTGGTTGCCGATCCCGATCGGCGCGACCTTACGATCGAAAAGATGGCCGGGCTCTATATCGAGGAGATGCGCGCCTTCTTTCCGCAGGGCCCCTATCTGCTGGGCGCAGCATCGTATGGCGGATTCGTTTTATACGAAATGGCGCGGCAGCTCCAGGAGCAGGGCGCGACTCCTGCCGCGGTCATCATGTTCGATGTGCGGGTTCCCGATAGCGACCAGAATTTTGGCATGGGCATCAAGCTCGCCAAGTTTTGGCGCAACATTCGGAAGGGCGGGGTGGGTTATCTCAGCAAGAAGATTTGGGAGAAGGGCGAATACTACTGGTCCAGGTTCATGGAGCGCGCCGTGCTTCCCGCGGGCGTAAATACCTACAAGATGATGGGACGGCCGCTTTCGCCGGCATTGCGCTTCCATTGGATCTCGCAGGGACATTGGTACGCGCTTTCGTGCTACACCTTCAAACCCTTCCCCGGAAAAATCACGCTGGTGCGCGCCACGGATCAGGGACCGGAAGTGCTCGGCCGCAGCGAGGATCTCACGCTGGGCTGGGGTGGTCTCGCCCGGGGCGGCGTCGAGATCATCGACGTGCCGACTAAGCACATGTTCATGCTCTTCGAGCCGTATGTGGCGACCTTCGCGGAAACGCTCAAGACCATCCTGCCGCCGTAGCACTTCACTGCAGCGCAATCTTCGCCGGTCAGGGATTCACTCAGGAAGGAAATCGCTCGCGTACCAGTTGCAGCGCTTCTTCCGCAGTCGCGATGCTTCCCTCCAACTGCGCATCCTCAACCACGCGCAGCATTTCGCGAAATCGCGCGCCCGGCGGGTATCCCGCGGCAATCAATTCCCTGCCCGTGATCAGCGGCTGCGGCCGCACTGCTTCCTCGGGCATCGCCTGCCAAAGGTCGCGCGCAAACTCCCAGTTCTCCAGGTTGCCGCTCGCAGCCAGGCAATCCATGCGGTGCAGGGCCAGGTGCTCGTCGAACCGATCGAGCCGGAAGAAGCGCTTGAGCGTGGAAGTCTTCATGCGATGCGCATCCATGAATCGCATGTGATTTTCGACGAGCGCCAGCACCTGCCGCGTCTCTTCGTTGGAAAAGCGGAAGCCCCGGCAGATTTCCGCAGCCATGGCGACGCCAATTTCCACGTGGCCGTCAAAACGGATGCGGTCGGGAGCGCGGCGAAAAGTCGGCGGCTTGCCCACGTCGTGCAGCAGTGCGCCCCATGCCAGCGCCATCGAGCATCCCGGCGGCAATTGCTCAAGCAGCATCAATGTGTGAATCCACACATCGCCCTCGGGATGAAATTGCGGCGGCTGCTCCACGCCCTTCATGCTCGCGATCTGCGGCAGCACTTCGGCGAGCAGTCCGGTTTCGTCGAGTAACTCAAAGGCACGGCGCGCGTGGCCCTCGGTGAGCATTTTCGTCAGCTCGTCGCGCACACGCTCGCGGCTCACGACGTGAATGCGTGGGGCCAGCGAGCGGATTGCGCGTCCTGTTTCAGGTTCCAGCTCGAACCCGAATCGCGCCGTGAACCGCACCCCGCGCAACATGCGCAGGTGGTCCTCTGCAAAGCGCAGCTCCGGACGCCCGATGGCGCGCATCACGCCCGCATCGAGATCGGCGAGGCCGCCGACGCAGTCGATCACTGCGGAGCGGAGGAGTTTCGGATCACGGACACACTCGTCCAAAAGGCTGCCCCCGCGCAGTGGGTCGAGGAGCAGCCCGTTGATCGTGAAATCGCGGCGCTGCGCGTCCTCCTGGGCGCTGGTGGTGTAACGCACCGCGTCGGGATGGCGGCCATCGGAATAGGCCAGGTCCGAACGGAAGGTCGCGACTTCGGTCACAAAGCCGGCATCTTCCACATCGGGCGCAACCAGAACCACTCCAAAGTGCGCGCCCACGGCAAAGGTGCGCGGAAACAAGTCCAGCACCACGTCGGGCGTCGCGTTGGTCGCCACGTCGTAGTCGGCCGGCTCGCGCCCCAGCAACAGATCGCGCACGCAGCCGCCGGCGAGATACGCCTCGAACTTTTGAGCGCGAAGCGTCTCCACGATCCGCAACGCTGCTTCGAACTGGAGTGTGCTGGTCATCGTCGCTGTCTCTATTCTCAACCCGTCCTGCGGCGCGGCGAAGGGCCAAACCCGGCCCGCGCCAACGAATACACTGAGATTATGCCCGGTTCCGGCCTGATACTCGGCATTGAAAGCTCCTGCGACGAGACCGCCGCGGCGATTGTGGAGCGTGGCGCGCGCACGGTTTCTTCTGTCGTCGCTTCACAGATCGCCACGCACGCCCGATACGGCGGCGTGGTACCGGAGTTAGCCAGCCGCGAGCATCTCCGCGCCCTGGTTCCCGTGGTTCGCGCCGCGCTGGCCGAGGCGCACCTTACGCTCGCCGATCTCGGTGCCATCGCTGTCACCTCTGGCCCGGGACTTGCCGGAGCGCTTCTGGTGGGCATCACATACGCCAAGGCTCTCGCTTTTGCGAATCATCTTCCATTGATTGCCGTGAATCACCTCGAGGGTCATATTCACGCGGTGCTGCTGAACGAACGCGAGGAGCGAAAGGCGAGAGCAGCAGAGGATGAGGCAGTTTCCTCGGCCGCGAAGAAAACGGAGGGAGACGCGACGCGAAAAAGCAACCGCAGATCCCCTTCGGCAAGCTCAGGGCAGGCTTTCGACTCGCCCGCCGGCGGCGGACTCGCTCAGGATGACAGCCGTGAGATTGGTGACGATGCGGCGCTGGCGCTAGTCGTCTCCGGCGGGCACACGCACCTTTATCTGGCCCGCCCGGCGCAAGGGACGTGGAATTACACGCTAGTGGGCCGCACCGTGGACGATGCCGCGGGCGAGGCCTTTGATAAGGTCGCGAAATTGCTCGGCCTCGGCTATCCCGGCGGTCCGTGGATCGACGCGCTGGCCAAATTCGGCAATCCCCACGCTGTGCCTTTTTCCTTCGCGCAGATCAAAACCAAGGCGCATCTGGGCGGCAAGCCTGCGCGCACCAAGGCGGCGAAGACCGCGCCCATCGCGCGCCTCGACCCGCATTTTTTGTTCTCGTTTTCTGGAATCAAGACGGCTGTGCTGCGCTACGTGGAGCTGCACGGGTTGCGCGCCGAGGCAAGGGCGCGGGTGAGCCGCGTGCTCAATAATTTTCGCCCACCGCAATCGCGCGAAGAAGCTCTCGCTCTCTGCCCGCAGCCGACATTGGATCTGATCGCCAGTTTTCAGCACGCGGTAATCGGCGACCTGATGAAGAAAACCTTCGCCGCAGCGCAGTCGCTTGGTTCGCGGCGCATCCTGGTGACCGGCGGCGTGGCCGCCAATCGCGAGCTGCGCGAGCGCTTCACGCGAGAGGCTGCAGCGCGCGGCGTGCGCATTTCCTTTCCGACCCTCGCGCTCTCCACCGACAACGCCGCAATGATCGCAGCCGCCGCGTGGCCGCGCCTGCTGGCCGGGGAATTCGCTCCGCCGGAACTCAGCGCCGACCCTTCGCTCGCCTTGAGCTAATGTGGCACGTCGTCACTTTCAGGGAGCAGGTTTCGATGCAGGCAAATAGTTCTTTCGCCCCCTGCAGGGGCTGGCGTTCGCTTGGCAACACACTCCCCAGGCTCACGCCCTGGGGCTATCATCTTTCGCCCGCGTTGCGGGCTTTGTGCTCCAACCATCTCTAATTGTCGAAATGATCGACGCATCACACTATTCGTTACCCCAGGCGACAAGAGAATCTGGAGCGGGCGTGTTAGACTCGTTTCGTTTGGAGGGTGTGCATGAGGAATTTCTTGCGCATTGTTGGGCTGGTTGCTTTGCTGGCGGTGCTGCCGGCGGCGAACGCGGCGGACGCGAATGGAACCTGGAAGGGAGCCTTTGATTTTGAGGGTTCGAATGTACCGTTGATTTTCCACTTCACGGTTGCGAACGGCGCGGTGACGGGAACTGTGGAAGGATTGCCGACCACACCCGCCGAATTGCACGACGGCAAGGTCGATGGCGGCACGGTCACGTTTTGGGTGAACACCGACTACCAGGGACAGACTTACAAGCTTGTGTTCACGGGAACGATTTCTGCGACCGGGGATCAGATTGCATTCACCTTTGGGACGGAGGATAGAAGTTGGAGCGCGCAGATGACAGCGGCCAAGAGCGCGGAGACAGCGCCCGCACCTGCCGCACCGGATATCACCGGAACATGGAAAGGAAGCTTCGATTTTCAGGGCACGAGCATACCGCTGACCTTCCATTTGACGAGTTCGGCCGGTGTAGTAACTGGAACAGTGGAAGGGCTGCCGACCACGCCCGCAGAAATTCATGAAGGCAAGCTCGACGGCGACACGGTGACGTTCTGGGTAAACACCGATTACCAGGGACAAACGTACAAGGTGGTCTACAAGGGCAAAATCTCGGCCGGACAGATCGCGTTCACCTTCGGGACCGACGATGGAAGCTGGGGCACACAGATGACGGCGGTTAAGAGCGCGGAGATGACGACCGTGCCTGCCGGGCCGGATGTGACCGGAATATGGAAAGGGAGCTTTGATTCTCAGGGCACGACCTTTTCGCTGACCATCCATTTGACGAGCGCGGCCGGCGTGGTGACGGGAACGGTGGAAGGGCTGCCGACGACGCCCGCGGAGATTCACGAGGGCAAGATGGACGGCGACACGGTGAGCTTCTGGTTGAACACCGATTACCAGGGCCAGAAATACAAGCTGATCTACAAGGGCAAGGTCTCGGTCGGAAAGATCGCATTCACCTTCGGCGTCGACGATGGAAGCTGGAGCACGGACATGACGGCGACGAAGGCGATGTGAGGGCAGTAAATCTGGATCAACGATCAGAAATCATGGAATGCTGGGCCGCGCTTTGTTAGTCTCTAGTGAACTGGTTCCCCACGGTGCGGCTCAGGAGGTCGTCCATGCTCGACGCCGGCGATGCGCGTGGTGTGTACGTGTCGAGCATTGCGCCGGCGCGTGCGGAGGACGAGGCCATCGGGCGAAGTGCGCAGCGCAAGGCTGCAGTGCACCTTCTGCCGCTGCTCGCCGTTGGCTATTGCCTGGCCTACATGGACCGCATCAATATCAGCTTTGCCTCCTTGCAGATGAATCGCGATCTGCACTTCAGCGCGTCGGTCTATGGATTTGGCGCGGGACTTTTCTTTATCGGATACGCGCTGTGCGAGGTGCCGTCGAATCTGCTGTTGCTTCGCTTCGGCGCCCGGCGCTGGTTGGCGCGCATCATGTTCACCTGGGGATTGCTTGCGGCAGCGACGATGTTCGTGCGCACACCGCTCGAATTCAACGTGCTGCGGTTCCTGCTCGGTATGGCGGAGGCCGGGTTCTATCCAGGGGTTATCTTTTATCTCACGCTGTGGTTTCCCGCGCGCATGAGAGCGCGGGCAGTGAGCCGGTTTTACATTTCGCTGCCGCTGAGCTCGGTGGTGATGGGCTCGGTGGCCGGATGGCTGCTGGGACTGGGCGGCAAGCTGGGGCTCGCGGGATGGCAGTGGCTATTCCTGGTAGAGGGTTTGCCGACTGCGGTTTTCAGTCTCGTGATTCTGAAGATGCTGCCGGACGGTCCAGCCAAGGCGACATGGCTGACTGTGGAAGAAAAAGCGTGGCTCGAGAGCCAGCTCAAGGCCGACGGCGAAAAGGCGTACCTCGGACACAGCACGGGCGTAGCGCGGGCGCTGCTTGAGCCGAAGGTGTGGATGATTGGCGCCTATTTCTTTTTCGCACTCCTCACCAGTTACGCATACGGTTTCTCGGCGCCGGCGATTTTGCAGGGAGCGACGGGATGGAGCGTAAAGAATGTCGGGTTCCTGGTGGCGTGCTTTGGATTGACGGGCGCCGTAGGGATGCTCCTGAACAGCGCGCACTCCGATCGCAAAGGCGAGCGGGCGTTCCATTGCATCGTTCCATGCGTGGTGATGGCGGCCGGCTATTTGACGGCAAGTTATGCAAAGGAGCCGTGGCTGGTAGTGGCTGCGCTGGCCGCGAGTTTCGTTGCGTTCGTGTCGATGCTGGGTCCGGCCAACGCAGTCCCCATGCAGTTTCTGGCCGGACGAGCCGCAGCGGCGGGCATCGCGGCCATGAACACGATCACCATGTTCGCCGGATTCGCGGGACCGTACTGGATGGGCGTGATGAGGGACGCCACAGGGAGTTATGCGGCGGGATTGAGAGGGCTGGTGCTGCCTTGCCTGCTGGCGGCGGGAACGATGTATGCGCTCACGCGAAGCCTGGCGCGGCGGCCCGTTGCATCTGGGGCGCAACTTGCGGAAGAAGTAGTGTGACGGAGCAGCGCCCGGCAGGGATTGAGAGACCAGTAAAACGAGGCGGCGGGGTCAGAGATCACCGTTGGCCAGCGGGCGTGCTGCGACGGAACCGGTATTTTCTGAAGCGCCAACCATAGATACCGAGGTTGAGGGCGCAGACGGCGACGCCGACGGCGGTGATGAGCCAGTCGGGAAAGTTAGGGTAGACGATCGCGTCAAGCGCGTGGAGCAGGAAGCTGCCCTGGTAGGCGGCGAGCCCGGCGCGAGTTTCGAAATATTGTTCCGCGAGCGTAAGCGGGCAGGGCCAGGGACCGGCTTCCACGGCGATTCCCCACAATAACGAAAGAATGTGCAGCGTGGTCCAGGCAGGGCGGCCGCGGGTCCAGAGCGCGCCGAAGATCACGAGCGCAATCCAGAGTAGGTGAACGAGCAGAACCAGAATGGCAGCTGTCGTCATTATGCGCGCAACCTGATGGAATAGTAGCGCGTGAATTGAGCGCCGGGAATACTTCGTTGCCGGGACTGACACAGGTCGCGAGGGGCTCTGGCGCTGCGAGCGGGTCCAAAAGAAATCGCTTGACGGTTACGAACTTACGGCCGCAGGCAGGATGTCTTCCACGTCGACCCATTGCGTGGGATAGTTGCCGGTGTAGCAGGCGGTGCAGTAGCCCACCTTGTTTTGGTCCCGCACGCTCTGCAGCAGTCCATCCAGCGACAGATACGCCAGCGAGTCCGCCTCGATGTAGTGGCGAATCTCTTCGACGGAATTATTGGCCGCGATGAGCTCTTTCTTGCTGGGCGTATCGACCCCGTAATAGCACGGCGAAATGGTGGGCGGGCAGCTGATGCGAAGATGCACTTCCGTCGCGCCGGCGCCGCGCACCATACGCACAATTTTTCGGCTCGTCGTTCCGCGGATGATGGAGTCGTCAATGAGGATGACGCGCTTGCCTTCAAGGAGATTGTGCACGGGGTTGAGCTTGAGGCGGACGCCGAAGTCACGCACGCGTTGCTCGGGCTCAATGAAGGTGCGGCCTACGTAGTGGTTGCGAATGAGGCCGAAGCGGAAAGGGATGCCGGCCTCTTCAGCGTAGCCGAGCGCGGCGGTAACGCCAGAGTCGGGCACGGGCACTATCACATCGGCGGGCACGCCGGACTCGCGCGCCAATTGACGGCCCATTTGATCGCGCGACTCCTGCACCCAGCGGCCGAAGATGCGCGAATCGGGGCGCGCAAAGTAAACGTGCTCGAAGACGCAGCTCGATTGCGCTGCGCCGCTCGCGTACTGGCGGCTGGTAACGCCGTCTTCAGAGACCATGACCAGCTCGCCGGGAAGAATGTCGCGCACGAATTCGGCGCGCAGCAGATCGAAGGCGCAGGATTCCGACGCAAAGACAACCGTGTCGGGTCCGCCGGGATTTTTCATGCGCCCCATGGAGAGCGGCCGGAAGCCGTGCGGATCGCGTGAGGCAAAGATGCGGTCGCGCGTCATCATGACAATCGAAAAAGCGCCTTCAACATGGGAAAGCGAATCGGCGATGGCGTCGACCAGCGAACCGGCGCTGGAGTGCGCGATGAGTTGCACGATGATTTCGGAGTCCGAGGTGGTTTGGAAATATGCGCCTTCGCGTTCCAGGCGGGAGCGCACGTTGCCCAGATTCACCAGGTTGCCGTTGTGCGCGATGGCGATGAGGCCCTTGGTGGAGTCGACGCGAATGGGCTGCGCGTTGAGCAGCGCGGAATCGCCGGTAGTCGAATAACGCGTGTGTCCGATGGCCATGCGACCGGGAAGCTTGGCCAGCACATCGTCCGTGAAAATCTCCGAAACCAGACCCATGCCTTTGATGTTGGCGAGGCGGTGGCCGTCGGCGGTGGCAATGCCGGCTGACTCCTGTCCGCGATGCTGGAGTGCGTAAAGGCTGAGGTAAGCTTCGCGCGCCGCATGGGGATGGCCGTAGATGGCGACGACGCCGCATTCCTCGTGCAATTTGTCGCTGTTAGCGACAAATTGCAGGGACTGAGGGACTGAGGGACTAGGGACTAAGGGAAAAGCAAATGCAGGTCCTTCGACTCGTCCTCGCTTCGCTCGGACTCGCTCAGGATGACAACGAGTTGAAATGGTGCGCAAAAATTCAGAAATATCGGCGACGCCGGCGACCCCCTGAAACAACAACCGGCTCATGCGGGGACCTCATCATGGAGATTGGCTTCAAGCGCGGAGGCCCAGAGGGTGCGCAGCTGAGCGAGCGGCGCGGAGATGAAGGTCTCACCGTCGACCAGAACTTCAAGCCGATTGCCACCTGTGGTTCCAATGCGTGCGGAAAGGAAGTTGTACTGGTTGGCCATGGCGTCGATCTCGGAAAGATTGCTGGGATCCGTGGTGATGAGGATGGTGGAAGCGGGCTCTGCGAAGAGGCCGAAGAGCGGGTGCGCCAGAAGCGATGGGTCCTGCTCGATGGTGGCGCCGATGCCTTTGGTGAATGCGGCCTGTGCCAGTGCAACGGCAATGCCGCCGTCGGAAATGTCGCGCGCGGAACGAATGAGTTTGCGCCACGCGAGCACGGCCAGCATATTGTGCAGGTCGGCCTCGGCATCGAGATCGAGCGCGGGCGGAGCGCCCCAAAGGCAACCGAGGACGGCCTTGGCAAACTCCGAAGAGCCAAATGCGATGAGATTCGCCGCGGCTTCAGCGTCGGATGCGTCCGCCTCTGCACGCGCTCTGGGTTCGCGCTCCAACGCTGGAAGCGGGTATTGACTGATAGGCGGAGGATTGAGGGGAACCTTGAGCTTCGGATCCGGCTCCTGGCCGCGCGGAATCGGCCAGAGCAGTACGATGGCGTCTTTCTCGCGCTGGAAGTGCGCGGGGACGGCCTTGGTCGCGTCTTCCAGAATGCCGACAATGCCCAGCACCGGCGTGGGATAAATGCCTTCGCCGCGCGTTTCGTTATACAGGGACACGTTGCCGCCGGTAATCGGCGTGCCCAGCGCCGTGCAGGCTTCGGCAATGCCATCGATGGCGGCGGAAAGCTGCGCCATGATCTCGGGCTTTTCCGGATTGCCGAAGTTGAGGCAGTTGGTGGCTGCGACGGGCGTTGCGCCGGTGCAGGCGACTTTGCGCGCGGCCTCCGCGACGGCGTGCATGGCGCCGAGTTTGGGATCGAGATACGCCCAGCGGCCGTTGCCGTCGAGCGCCATCGCCAACCCGCGCTCGGGCTTTTCTGATCCCTGATCCTTGCTCCCTGTGCCCTTAACCCTCATCACGCCGGCTTCGCCGCCCGGCCCCTGCACGGTGTTGGTCTGCACCATCGAGTCGTACTGCTCGTGAACCCAGCGCTTGGAGCAGACGTTCGAGGAGGCTAGAAGTTTCTTAAGATCCGCCAGATTGTCGCGGTCTTTGGCCAGTTCATCGAGCGCTTCGGCCGGAGGGTCAAGCGAGATCGGCGCTTTCCACGTGCCTACGGGCCGATGATAAAGCGGCGCGTCGTCGGTGAGCGATCGATTGGGAATGTCTGCGACCAGCACGCCGTGATGGCGGATGCGCAAGCGCGGCTCAGGCTGCACGGCGCCGACAATCACGGCGTCGAGACCCCACTTCGCAAAGACGCGCAGCACTTCGTCTTCGCGGCCATTTTCCGCAACCAACAGCATGCGCTCCTGGCTTTCCGAAAGCATGATTTCGTAAGCGCTCATGCCGGTTTCGCGCTGCGGAACCAGATCGAGTTCGACTTCGAGACCCACGCCGCCGCGCGCGCCCATCTCGCACGTGGAACAAGTGAGACCGGCTGCGCCCATATCCTGAATGCCCACGATGGCGCCGGTCTGCATGGCTTCAAGACACGCCTCGAGCAGCAGCTTCTCCATGAACGGGTCGCCCACCTGCACGTTGGGGCGCTTCTGCTCGGAGCCTTCCTTGAATTCTTCGCTGGCCATGGTGGCGCCGTGAATGCCGTCGCGGCCGGTCTTGGCTCCGACGTAGATCACGGGATTGCCCGTGCCGCTGGCCTTGCCGTAAAAGATTTCGTCCTTACGGACCAGGCCGAGCGCAAATGCATTGACCAGTGGATTGCCGCTGTAACAGGATTCGAATTTGGTTTCGCCGCCGAGGTTGGGCACGCCAAAGCAGTTGCCGTAGCCGGCGACGCCGCTCACCACGCCTTCGACAATGGCGTGATTTCTGTGCACCAGTTCGTGATCGTCAGCGTCCGGTTCGATGGGTCCGAAGCGCAACGAATCCATCACCGCCAGCGGCCGCGCGCCCATGGTGAAAATGTCGCGCAAAATGCCGCCCACTCCAGTGGCCGCGCCCTGGTAGGGCTCAATGTAGCTGGGGTGATTATGGCTTTCGATCTTGAAGGCGCAGGCCCATCCGTCGCCCACGTCGATAATGCCGGCATTTTCGCCCGGCCCCTGCACCACGCGCTCGCTTTTCGTGGGCAGACGCTTCAGGTGCACGCGACTCGACTTATAGGAGCAGTGCTCGCTCCACATCACGCTGTAAATGCCCAGTTCGGTGAGCGAGGGCGTGCGGCCGAGAGCCGCGAGAATGCGGTCGTACTCCTCCGCAGTGATGCCGTGCTGGGCCAGCAACTGCGGGGTTACGATGGTTGGCTCGGGAACGACGGCAGAGGAGGTGCTGGTCATCGTTGATGCCTCCATTGTCGCACGGCAGTCGAGAGCGCGAACCAGAATGCGGATGTGGAAAGCCGGCCGCAATGGGGCAATTGCCCGCGGCGCCGTGGTTGGCCGTTGCGGGTTAGGCACTTGCGGATGAGCCTAAGGATGTTGCGTGGACGTTGTGGATCGTGTCCGCGTTGAACGAGCCCAGCAGCAGATTCTGCGGCCTCATGGACGAGCCAGTCTGTGGCAGATAAGGCAAGGCCTATGCGATACTTGGGAAGCAGAATGCCTTCCAGGCCGGGATGGCGGAACTGGCAGACGCAGCAGACTCAAAATCTGCCGACCCTTGTGGTCATGGGGGTTCGACCCCCCCTCCCGGCA
>Ga0181538_10002675_pt1 | contig 18133 bp, 13 predicted proteins | sample PEATcosm2014_Bin_40_FD_119773 | JGI IMG/M metagenome (GOLD analysis project Ga0181538, IMG submission 119773) | Peatland microbial communities from MTU Mesocosm Facility, Houghton, MI, USA - PEATcosm2014_Bin23_30_metaG | ecosystem: Environmental > Terrestrial > Soil > Wetlands > Peat | place...
AACTCTCCTGAAAATCACGTCATTCCCGCGAAAGCGGGAATCCATTGGAACGACGATGGGTCCACGCTTTCGCGGGGACGACGATGAACCTTCACTGCCCGCCCGTCTTCGCCTGAAGGTAAAGTACCCAGTCACGAACGTCAGGAGCCGAGAAGCGTTGCGTTTTTCCACCGGTCACCGCGAACGACTCGCTGAAAAGGCCATTGCGAGGATTAAACCACTTCGCGCGTAAACTGCCCGGCATCCCTTCGAGGCACACGTCGGCGTTTCCCCCTTGGGGCAGGTAGACAACGGCTTCGCGCTCGCTGGCCAGGGCGTACGCGTCCCCCGAGCGTATCGAATCGGCGGGATGCATTTCCCAGAAGCGAACTTGCCGGGTGAAGTCTGCGAGATGCCCAAGTTGCCGGCGCAGTTCCGCGCGCCGAAGCCCTCGTTCGTCACCGCCAACTTCAGGCTGAAAGCTGTAGTCCGTATAGTTCACGTGCCCGCCGCTCACGAAAGCTGTCCAAAAGCCCTTCCGCTGGACCGGGTTGTCGTTGCTCTCGATGCCGTCGGTGTCATATATCAAAGGTTGCTTAAGTTTACGCGCGGCGAGCAATGTGGCGTGAAGTTGTGCAAGGTCCCAGGTTTTCCACGACTTGGTGTGGTCATTTTTTGGATCGGCGCCAAACGTCACCCCTCCGTAGTCGTGATCGGGCAGATCGAGAGGCATGACGAGATGTTGCCGGGGCTTGCCCTTCTCGTACTCGTGGACGAACCTTGCAATACTCAGCTCCCATTCAAGGTTGTAGTAGTTTTCGTTCGACACCTCGAAGAGCACGTTGTCAAAGTCGTTAACGGCATCCACGATGCGGCGAAGGTAAGCCTTCTCCACCTCGAGCACTCGAGCATTGGCCAGCGAGCATGACCCTTGTTCCGGGTCGGTGCTCGTGCCGGTCCTCTTGGGGTCGCCATCCACATGGTTAACGTTATTGTCAATATTGTAAGCGTGGTATTTCCAGAGCGGCGGGATCCGGAAGATCCAGCCATCAATGAGGACCAGATGCACATAGATGCCGCGGGCGCGCGCGGCAGCGCAGGCCGCCGCCATCCGTTCGAAGTAGTACGGATTGAACTGCGTCAAATCGTATTTGGGCCGGCCGTCGTTCGCCAACCCTGGCCCCGTGCGCAGGTACGGCATAAGGTTGAATCGATGATAATCGTCAAAGGATGTTTCGCTGTCGTATTCGGCTTCGACTCCGTAGTTGATCCAGACCTTTGCGAAGTTCAGCCCGTTCTCTTTGAGCGTATCGAAGAAGATCCCATAATCGTAGTTGGGGTCCATGGGAACGCCGGTAGGAGCCGTGGGGCTGGCCTCGTAATCGCCGATCATAACTACGGGCTTGCCGTCCGGGGATTCGAAATAAGCTGGGTTGGCGGGGTAGATCGCGAGCGCCTTGCTCGTAGGTGGATTCGCGCCCGGCGGTGCTGCGGCAAGTTGAGCCACACAAAGCGATTCGGTGGACGCCGCAATAAGGACGAGCAGAATTATGCGTTTCATGATCGAGACCTTTCACATGAACCAGAAAAGGCGGATTTCCGGGCCAAAGCTGCGGCCAGCATTCCATTACGAAAACCCGCAGAGGGATCCGCCGGCTGGCGGATACCTCTGCGCCACCTCGCTTAGTCGCTCAAAATATGACCTTCATAGACAGTTGCACGGTACGCATCGGGTAAAAGGAATCGGCTTGAGCGAAGTTAATGTCGGTCAGCGATGACACGACATCCGAAATGTTCGATCGGTTCAAAGCGTTGGAAGCCTCTACCCGCGCCTGGATGGCGACCCTCTCCTTGATTGGGAACCGCTTGGAGAAGGAGAGGTCAACTCGGGCATAACCCGGCCCGTTGAAGTTATTGTCGGGCAAGGTGCCGTCCCGGACCGTTGTGGGCAGCGGGAAGATGGACGCGCTCATCGCCCCTTTCATCCAGTCTGCCTTGCTGTATGCCTTAGGGACTTTTACGGTCGGCAAATCAGGCCGGTCGCCGACCTGGCCGTCGGCGTTGAAGTCCCCGCCCGACCCATAGGGCTGGTTGCTCACGGGGTTGAAGTAACCGCCGGATAAGAAGTTCATGACCGTGCTCATTTGCCAGCCCCCCAAGGCCGTACTGAGGATATCCTTGCGGCTACGCAGGAAAGGCAGGTTCCAAACTGCATTCATCTTGAGATTGTGCGTCCCCATTTCATTACGTCCCCAATCCACTTCGGGGTGGAAAACCTCGGTGCTGCCATTGTAGCCCTTGCGGTTGTTGTAATTGTATGACGCATCGAACTGCAATCCCCGCGACATGCGCTTGCTCACCTCGAACATCAACCCGTTGTAAATGGTCTTGCCCTGATTCGTGATCATGTTGATGCTGCCATAGTTGGAGTTGAGGAACTCCAGTGTCCCGTTTACGGCGTCGCCGTCAAATCGATTGGCATTGAAGCTGTAAGGGCTGTTCGTCGAGCGCTGGTAATGATAGGCGGCCGTCACCGACAGGTTTGGCAGCAACTGGCGCTGGAACGCCGCGTTGGCATCGTAAAGCATGGGCTGATTGAAATCCTTGGCGTACCCGTACAGGTCCGGCCGCGTGCCCACGAAAGATTCCGTGTCCGGATCGACGGCCGCCCCCACGAAGCCGGGATTGATCGGGAAGTCCCGCGTGCCCGCCGGGGCAATACCATAGACGATCGGAATCCCGAACTGCGGACCCGCAGAGAGCAACTCGAAGTTGGGCGGATTTCCGCCGATGTTCTGACCCAGGTCATCGAGTTCCTCGTATAGAACGAAGAAGCCTCCGCGGATGGCCATACGGCCGCTTCGCGTCGGATCCCAGGCGACGCTGATGCGCGGACCGAGGTTGTCGTAGTCGGGGTTGAACGCTCGTTTTATTTGCCGGTTGCGCAGGGCCACGATTCCTTGCGCATTCAGTTGGTCACTCGTGAATAATGGACCATAGATAGGCAGGGATTGCTTGCCCACCCCGACGGCGAGCGGAGAGAAGAAGTCATATCGCAACCCCAAATTCAGCGTCAGATTCGGGCGTGCCTTCCACGAATTCTGCGCGTAGAACGACAGCATGTGGTTCTCGTTTGTAATGTAAGCGTCGCGCTGCTTGCCTGTTGTTGGATCCACGAAGCGGGTTTCCTCGTAGGGGTTGTCGTTGGCAAAATCGATGACCGTGGAGAAGTTGTATACCGGAATGTCTCCATACGAGTAGATCGTGTCGTAAGCGGGGGCATGGCGGAAAACCCCTCCGAATTTCCAGGATTGGGAGCCGTGATCCCACGAGAACGTGTCCTGGATGTCATCCACACGGTCAAGCCACTTCTCTAACATGAAGGAGCAGGCCCCCGAGAAGGTGGAAGGAAACCCCAAGCCATCGTCGCTCTGAACGCATGGAATGTTGTAGCGATACTGTCTGAACTGCCAAAGCCAGGGCTGGTCGAAGGTCGAAACCCGCAACTGATTCAGACTGTTGGCGCTGAAACTATGGGTGTATGCACCACTGAAGAAGGTCGCCCCAACATTTTGCTCGTAATCCAGGAGGGGCCGGACGTCAAGCTGAGGCATGCTCTCCATGGTGCGCCAGAAGGTGCCATACAAGCGGTCCTTGCCACTTTTCGTCTGGTAGTCAATCCGGGCGTTGTACTGGTTACCGCTCCGCGGGCTCGTGCGGTCCATGGGCACCGTTCCTAAGTCCGGGATGCCGTCCCCGTTGACATCAACGATATTCTGCGTGGCGTATTTGAAGGGCGGAAGCTGGGTAAGGAGTTGGGCCGCAACCGAGTTGGGCCGCGTAGCCTCGACCCAATTCGCAAAAGCCTGAGTTTCCACGACCACTGACTGGCCGGCCGCCGCCGGCGCGTTCTGGCGAAGACCCTCATAGGCCCCGAAGAAAAAGAGGCGGTCTTTGAGGATAGGTCCGCCGATTGTGCCGCCGAAATACCGTTTGTACCACGTGCCGACATCTACGGCCGTGGCGCCGTAGGGCAGGGCGTTGAAAGAACTCTCCAGGTCGGTGAAATGCCCGGTGCCGTGAAAGGAGTTGGTCCCTCCTTTGGTGACCATCTGGACCTGGACGCCGCCTGTAATCCCCTCCTCGACCGAAGTGGGATTGGTGGAGACGCGCATTTCCTGAACCGCGTCCTCGTTCGGACTGAACGCCATATTCCAGCTCCCATAGTCGCCGTAGTGCAACGCCACTCCGTCGAGGTAGTAGATGGCGTCATTCTGACCGGCGCCGCCCGACACGTTCAGCGAGCCAAAGGCGGAAAGAGCATCGCAGCACATGCCGGCGCGAGAGTCTTCGGCTATCCCCACCACCCCGGGGGCCATGGTTGTTAACCACGTCACCCCTCTGCCGATGGAAGGCAGGGATTCCAATTGCACAGCCCCGAGGACCTCAGAGATCCGGGACTGGGTGGTTTCGACCTGGGGCACTTCCGCTTTGACATCCACAGTCTGGGTGGTCTTCCCGACCTCGAGCTTCAGGTCGACATTTAGGACCGACTCCGCAGTCAAGGTGATGCCTTCTCTGACCAGGGTCTTGAAACCGGGAAACTCCACCTGCAGGTCATAAGTACCGGCCAGCAGATCCTGAATGCGATAGTAGCCTTGCGGCCCGGACTCGCTCTTGCGGACCACTCCTGTAGCCTCGTTTGTGGCCCGGATCAAGGCGCCGGGGACTGCGGCTCCCGAGGGGTCGGAGATCATCCCCTGAATTGTGCTGGTAACCTGGCCTGAGGCACAGCACGCAACTAACAGCACGAGAACGACCACTAGCCCAGCTTTGCCGAGATAAGAACGGATGCGCATAAGACCTCCTTCGTATGGCAGAGACGCCGCTTTGGAAGCTTGCTTGCTGCCTCCGTGGTTGTTCTCGGAGGCTAGCGTTTCGGCTCTTGACTCCTGACAAAAGTGCTCGGAACCGGAGGACGAGTTTTGTTGTTCAATCAAGCAGCATACAAGCTTCTCGTTATTATTCCTCCACTTTGCACCCATCCCCGACGCAGGGGTCTTTCTCTACTCTCAATTTCTCCATCGATTCCGCAAGTCTGCTGGAAACCCAGCAGTGCGGCTATTCAGATACTCTTCTTTTGGGTCAACATCTATCACTTTCATGTTTTTTTTTGTCAGGATATTGACATTGTTAAGGAACTAACGAGCGCCTGGGGAGTTTGCGCGTGGCAAGTAGGGCGGGCTGTCGCCCAAAAGACTAGCAGCCTGTGTCTCGATGCTCAGAGCCAAGCCTGCCAGGAGTGCCAGGCCGATGGCCGCAACTTTGGCCACGTCAAAATGCTCTTTCAAGATCAGCCCCGCGAGCAAGACGGTGACCAAGGGGTAGAGGGCTGTAAGCGGCGTCACAACTGAGGCCTTCCCCCAACGGTAGGCGACGAATAGAGTTAGCGTGGCGCCGTTCAACAGAAGACCGACCAGGACTCCTAAGCCCCAGTTCTTCATCGAGACATTCCATTGCACGGACCCCGCAGTGATGATCACAATCGCCAGCAGAATATACCCGACCGTGTAGAAGATGGTGGAGAGTTCGTCGGAAATGTACCGGGTCGCAAATTTCATGGTGATGCAGGCGACGCCAAAGAGGACTAAAGCCATCAGTCCGTACATCATCCAGGCTGCGAAAGCGCTCCTCCAGGTCACGGTCGCACCCAGACTTTCGCGAGGACTAAAGAGGTAAATAGCAACCAAGGCAAGCCCAATCCCCAGGGTTTGAATTCGGTTCAACCTCTCCTTGAGAAGGACCCTAGCCAGGATAAGTGTCACCAAGGGGTACATCCCCGTGAGAGGAATGACTACTGACCCCTCGCCACCTGCCCGGAGCGCTTTATACAAGGCCACATTGCCGCTTCCACCCAGAACGCCCGTGAGCGTCGCCACCGCGATTCCGGCGCCGAAGTTCGTTTCTTTTTGCAGGTTTCGCGAAAAGCCGAGGATCAGGGCCACTGGGAGAAGGCCAATTGTGCAAAGGACCTGCGCCGTGAGGGGCGCAACTTCTTTCCCTATCAAGGTCGAAACAAAACCCCAAACGCCAAACAAGGCAATAGTAATCAGACTAAAACTCAACCAGCGGGGCATGTTGATCCTCATTTCCTTTGCGGACTAAGCTTCACCCCGAGGGCAAGAAGCTGAATGCCTGAGCGGACACCGACCCTCTACTCCAAAATGTCGCAGTCGGAGCCAATACCATCGGTGACTCCCTGTGGCGGCCTGGCGCACAACGATTACATCCTGAGTTCATTCTGGTATTAAGCCCTTCTGCCTGTGGCTCGCACATGTTTTGACATAATCGTTGCAGGGGTACAATTGCCTTCCCCACAACGAAACCAAAGCCGCCCAGCTTGGCTTACAAATTCTCGAAGCTCCGGCTGCCTAGAGCAGAGAGTTTCTTTGGAGTGACATTTGGTAGATCAATCCTTCACCCGGAGCGGGGTCGCGAGTGTAAGCAGCTCCAGCGGAAGGGCCGATGGCGCGATACGGTCGGCTGCTGACCAAAAGCCATTGGGAAAAGGTTTGGCCCTTGCTGCCCAAACCCCCTCGGCATCATTGCGGCGGAGAGCCACGAGCCAGCGACCGCAAGGTGCTGAAGGGCATCCCCCGATACTGCGCAGGCGCGCCCGCTGGCAGGATCTGCCGGAGGGGTTTCCGCATCCCTCGACCTGTCGGCGACGGCTACTGAACTGAGAAGAGCACGGCGTCCGGTTGAACATCTGGACTGCGTTTGACTTTCAGAGCGAAGATCAAACTTAAGTCCCTAGGGAACGCGCTTTATCATTAGCCATCCTCCATGAGATGCGACGACCAGTTTGAGTTTAAAAGCCTGGGCGGGCGACTCGGCAATTGCCGTGAGGGCGTTCATTACTTACGGGCGCCCGCTTCTAACACCAACACCCAGTCGGGGGCACCGGCGCTGTTCTTCCGCGGCGAGGTGAAGCTGTGCGTGCCCCGATTGGAAAACGGCGAGTCGGCAATGGCCCGGAACGCGTTCTCTGTGGGGTCGAACCAGCGGGCTGTGATGCCCTTCTGGAGCTTGCTCATGTCCACGGTGATCGTCCCGCCCTGCGGCAGGTAGGCCATCCCCAGCGTGCCGTCCGGCGTCACGGCCGCAGTCACGTAATCGTGGTTGCCATAGCCGGCAGGGTTGTTGGCGAACCTTGGTCCGGTGGAAATGAAATGCCCGTAGCCAGCGGTGACAAAGGTGTGCTTCTGGTCGGGCACCAGATCATACCACTTCCGAGCCTTAAACAGATTCTCCATGTAGCCCAACTGGATGATGCCAGGTGAGTCGAGATGGCTCTTCCAGCCGGGCAGGTTCACCCAAATATATTTATTGCCGTAAAGCTGGCCGGTCACCCCGGAGAGCATGCTCCAGTATTCCTGCATGCGCAGAACGTGTGGCGAACCCCCCTCTTCGTCTTGGTTCCTCACATATTCATATTGGGCTTCACCCATGAACACCGGGATTTTGGCTGATTGATTGTAGCAATGAAGCACTTCGGCGTAGGTGGCATAATAAGTGTAGGCTAGATTCAGGCCGACGATGGGCGCCCAGTTCGGGTCGTCCAAGGAACAGCTCGCATCATAGTTCAATTCTATAGTCTGAAGGTTGTTCGGGTCCTCGTCCTTGATGCCCCGTGCTATTGCGGTCATGACCGCCTCATCGGCCGGAACTCTCCATGTCTGAAAGTCCGCGCCGTTCAGCCAAATGATGTTCGGAAAGTCCTTGAAACGCTTTCCGAGATACCGCCCATAAGCCCGGCACCGGGTGGGACCGTTGGCGAGGGCTGTCGGCATGAATCCTATGGGGTCAAGAGGGTCCAGCAGGACCACTATCCCGTCCTCGGCCACCATTCGGATAACCTGGTATGCATGGGCAAAATAAGCCTCATTCGGCGCGGCCAAATCGTAATAGTGTGTGCCCGGAATGGTCTTGGTAAAGGGCTTGGTCCCGTCCATCAGACTCGCGTCGGGCCGCCCGCCACCGTATTCGACGCAGAGCACTTCAATCCACAAACTGTTGAGCCCACGCCCTGCCCGGTCAGCCAGATAATATGCTGCGTCAGCCGTCGAAACGTTCACAATCAAAGTTTGAGGCGCATCCCCCACCATCAAGAATGGAACGTTGTCCTGATCAACCAGAATGCGCGGATTCGTGCTGCTGATCTTGAGCGGGTAGCGGTAACTCGCACCATAGAGCCCCCCGCAGAAAAACAATCCCGTAACAAATATGAACAACCCGAGTGCTGAGCGGATAGCATCTTCAGCCTCCTTTTTGCCCGCACTTTGTGAGTGAACATTCAGAGCGCAGCAAGGGGAGACAAAGACCCCGGCTCGATCGTCCCGCTTAGTGTGGCGGCGATGATCAAATTTAAGTCCCCAGGGAACGCGCTTTATCAAAGTCCTCCTCCATGAGATGCGACGACCAGTTTGAGTTTAGATCGAGTGAGCTTACTCTCTCTCCCTACGACACAGTAATTCTGGATGGCGATCCAGAGATCCGTCGCAACGGAGCCAATGGGCTATGATCTGATTCTTCTCTTTACACGAGAACTTCAGGACTGCGCTCATGCATGCGCCTCCCGTTCCGCGACGGGAAAGCACGAAGAGTCAACGCCTCCATTGATGGCGGTGCCGCGGCGCACTCACCGGGCCTCTGCCGTCGCTCGTTGCCTACCGAGGGGATACCATCCGTACTCATAGGCCGCATCGTACATCGCGACGACGTTTTCCGGCGGCACGTCGGCCTGGATCTGGTGGGATGGGCAGAAGATAAACCCACCACCGGGTCCATACGTATCGATGAGTTCTCTCGCACCCTCACGGACCTCGGCTGGCGATCCGTGCGGCAACAAATCCTGGGTGTCGAACCCACCAAGGAATGTCAGATCTTTACCGAACTCCTTCTTGAGCCGCCAAGGCTCCATCATCCGTGCCTTCGGCTGCACCGGGTTCAGGATGCTCACACCTATCTCTATGAAGTCAGGTATCAGTGGAAAAACGTTACCGCACGAGTGCATGGCAATGGCGGCATTCGGCGCGAGGCGACGGACGGCCTCCGTCCACTGCGCGTGGTACGGCTTGCAGAACTCGCGGTACATGTTCGGGTTCATGAATGGCGTGTGCTGTGCTCCCAAATCCTCGCCGAGCAATACCACATCGACCAGGTCGGAGATGTGCGCTAGAAATGCCTCAAGATATTCAATATCCATCTGGAGGATAAACTCGGTATAGGCGTGGTAGAAGGACGGGTTCTCGTATATATCCATGAGCCAGCGTGAGAACCCACGGGTGTAGGCATAATTATGGAAGATGTCCTGTGCCCAACTTGGGATCGCCCAGACGCTGTAGCCCGCTTCGTGCAGCGCCAGGGCCTGCATCCGCACTCCTGCGCTGATGGCGGGATCCTTGCGGGATGGCCAATGGCCGTAAGCATGTACCTCGTCCATGGTTTGGACATCGCGCAAGGGTGATTCATCCTCCCTGAGATCCCAGTACCCTGCCTCGGAGGGGTGCCGGACCAAGCCCCATTCGTCCACTACCGAGCCATCCGGCAATTCCACAAGCTGGTAGCTGCTACCAGGCAGAAGTAGCCGCAAATCGCCGCGCAGACGTTCGGTAAGGCGCGGATCAGAATTGAATACGACGCCACAATCATCCTTGAGGCTGAACGGCTCTTCATAGCCATCCACGCCCAGATGCGCGCAGAGTGCTCGATAGCCGTGCGGGCCGTGATCGAAAATTCCGGAGAAGCCTGGATCACCGAATGAGATCGGGACACGATCAGGCTCGCGGTGGGCAAGCGCAGTGAGGATGCGCTCTCGGGAATTCATCGGACTACCTCTTTGACCTTCAGGTAGAGGACGGCATCTCCATTGAACGGCGGGGTCAGCTCTCGCCGCCCCTCCACGGTCAGAGAGCCTCGTCCCGCCTCGCAAACCCCCGGCCAGCTTGGACTGTGTAGTTCATGAAGGTGGCAGCATGCAAGCTTTTCATCATGATTTCTCCAGTTTGCGCCCTCATCCGATGTGAGGGAGCGGCTGCTCCGCTACCCTTTAAGCTGCCGCCACGGTTGGAGCGACGGCGCAAGAGCGGACCCACCCTTCACTGGGCCTTGGCATCCTCAGCAACTCAACTTCCGGCGGTCGGCAAATAAACCTGGAACGCCCCTTGCGGCTGATGCGAGGACTAAGTGCAGTCGCGCTGGAGAATTGGCACGCTTTTGCCGCACTCTGCCACCTAGCCACATGGAGTACCTTCCGGCGTCGGAGTCTTTCTCTATTCTTAATCTTTCCATCGATTTCACAAGCCTGCTGGAGACCGGGCGATACGGCTATTACTTAACTCTTCTTCTGAATGCACATCTATCACTTTCATGCTTTTTTTTGTCAAGAAATTGGCATTGTTGTGGAACTAGCGCGCGCCCAGGGCGTTTGCACGCGGCAGATAGGACGGGCCATCGCCCAACGGACTGACGATCATGGTGGAGATCTGCTATCAAGAGGCGCTTGCCGAGCTGCTTGGCACGCTGCCTTAAATCCAGCCGCGTTACGAGAAGGACGCGTGGCTACTCTTGGACCAGCAAGGAGGGCCGACCCTGCACTCGGTCTCCGGGTTGGTCTTGAAGCCATTCCTAACGGAGACATCGGAGCTAAGCAAAGACTCGCCCCTACTCACATTTTCGAGTTTCTTGAGCGCATGGCGAGCAGCCAGGATCCTGCCGCGCGAGTAATCTGGGGGCCATCGGTCGCTCGGCAGTCTCCTCTTTAGTTGCCCGTGTTGGTGCCCTGAACGGGGCTTGTTGCCGGTGGCGACGGCGTGGTGGTGCGGGCGCACTGGGTTTAGATGGCGACCGCAGAGCTAAAGGGCAGATCTGCGCCGGGCGCTGCGATTTCGACAAAATGTCGTTATCGACTGCCCGCAGAAAGAACCCTTATCTGGGGGAACGACCTATCCTGGAATTCCTATCTAAGCAAACTGGGCAGCGTCAGCTTTACATGAATTACCGGTACCGGTGACTCTCCACACAGCAGATTCAGTATCCCACCGAAATGGTGACGCGATTCCACGGCCCCCACAGTTCCACTGCTTCTTGCTGGGCATTCCATTTCCACTCCTTCGTTCCGCTAACCGCTATGTTGGGGGCTTTGACTGAGAAATCCGGACGCAAACGCAACTTGACCTTCAAATCCGCATGTGGAGATTTCATCTCGACCGATGCCTCCAGTCCCTTACCGGATGGGACCACCCGAAGGTTTACAGGTCCCCAACACGTCGGGACGCGGCTGGCCGAGAAACCCTGTGCGTACCATTCACGGGGTACCGCGCGCGCCAGCCAGAGTTCCTGCTTATCCCATGGTTCCCACGCAATCATCCATCTCAGCAACTGCGGTCCCACTAACTGCGCGGGCACGCAGTAATCGCTGGCGTAATCTCGCTTGCTATCGCCTCTTATCGTTACGGACTCATAAGCGGTGAAAGTACCCGGCGTTTGATGGTAGGCGAGATGACCGTAAAACCCCAGCAGGTAATGTTCCATTTGGTCAGCTTCCAGCAGACCCCACGCGTAGTGGGCATACGGCCAATCATCCATAACATCTTCAAGGCGGGTCGTCCCCGCCACCTCTCCCCCGTGGCTCGTGCGGTAACCGATGATGGCATCCCTCATTTCCGGCGGCAGCATTCCTGGAGACAGCATCTCCGGCCAATAGCGATAATTCGTGTAGGAGGCAAACTCGTTCTCTGTCATGCTACCGAAGGGCTCTTTCATCCCAACGATCGGCGGCAGGAAAGGAGGCGCGGAACTTTTCTGGAATTCCCGGCGCAGAGCGGCCAAGACGTTTGCCCGGAACTTCTCGCCCTCTCCGAGCAGGTCCTTCCCAAATTGCGCGAGCGCTGCATCACCGCGTCTTTCGCCGGCCTCTTTGAGTAACCACCCCATTTCTGTGAGTCCGCGCCAGCACCAGACGTTGCCGGAAAAATAAAACCTCTTGTCCTTCCGCGTATCCGCTTCAGCGGATCCTCGGAGTAAGCCGTAATAAGGCGAATCGGGTGGGTGCTGCCTCCAACTCGCGCTGATCTGCGCCAATAACGAATTGCATATGCGCAGTAGTGACGGCTGGTACTCTTGCAACCAGACAGTGTCTCCCGTGATCCGCACATACCTTGCTGCCACGGTCAACAACTGGCCATATTCCGAAATCGCCGGACCGTAGTAGTCGAAGGTCCCGTCTGGCTTGACAAAGTGTGACAGATAATAGCTCAAGCGCGCCTTGGCCTCCTCAGTGTATCCCCAGTCCAGCAGGCACAGATTGAGGAGGATGGTGGTTGGTGGGAAAGTATCGTGTTCCTGCGCTCCGTATACGGCGACTCCGTATTTCGGGTGATTTCTAACCTCCGAAATCAAGGCGCGCACGAGCGCGGCCTTGCTCGAGTCACTCACCCGGGGATCCGGCACCTCGAGCTGAACCCCTTTTGCAAGGAACTGTTGCCACTCCTCCTGGACGCTTAACAGCGCGCGGTAGAAAGGAGCCCCGTCTTCGGCCGGACGGCGTCCCGGCAGTCGCCAATAAACTCGTTTTCCTCCGCTCGTTCGCAGGCAGAGGTAGGTTGCGAGTTTCTCGCGACCTGCGGCAAAAGCGATCTCCTCCCATCCCGAGGGCGTGCGGGCATCAGAAAATGCGTAGTCGATGACGGGTAGATATGCCCCAACCAAGCCTTGTTTGGTGGCTGCGGCCGAGCCGGCCGACTCTCTCAGAACGGCTGCTGGGTCGAACAACACGTGCTCCAATTGTCGGTGATGCATTCCCAATCCCAGCCGTCCGTCCGGCCAAACAATAACCTTCTGGGCGGAGGTCGTCGTGCCCAGAAACGTATAGGCGCGAAGCGGGGGAAGCAGGTCTGCCACGGCTTCGTAGGTAGGGTCGCCCCCATGAGCGAGAATCTCTTGTCCCAGCACATCTTCTTGTGCCTTAAGGAGGCGGTCGAAGTATTGCGGCGGGAAGGCTTTCGCGCTCGGGAGGTTGCCCAACACGCCGATTGCTTTTCTCATTGTGGCAACCGGTCCGTTGGTTCCGATGTAGGCCAGGATGCCCCAATGCGGGAAATCCTGTTCCAGCACCGCCAAAGCCGGCTGTTGTGGCACGACAGCGACTAGCTCCAACCCACGGTAGCGGTCGCCAACGCCGAGCATGCGGGTGGTTCCATTCGGCCATTCCAGCAAGGCCCGACCTGCCTGCAGCTTCGCCAGGCGAGGCCAAATGATCGAACTGAGTTCCGCGGTCTCTTCCGTGGGATAGTATTCATCCCTTCCCGAGTTCGGCGACCCAGATGCTTGAAGCGCCAGAGTTAGCACCAGAGTTAGTACTGCGGAGCCGGGCATGATAATTCTCATTGGATTTCGGGAAGATCACGCTTCGCGCGGCGATTGACCTGCTGCCTGAGGCTGCGATTCGATGCTTAAAGCCAAGCCCGCCGCAAGTGCCAAGCCGATCGCCACAACTTTGACTACGTCGAAATGTTCCTTTAAGACCAGCCCCGCAAGCAACACGGTGACCAAGGGGTAGAGGGCTGTAAGCGGTGTCACAATCGAGGCTTTCCCCCAACGGTAGGCGACGAACAGAGTCAGTGTGGCGCCGTTCATCAAAAGGCCGACGAAGACCCCTAAGCCCCAGTTTTTCATCGAGACATGCCACGCCACGGACCCGGCAACGATGATCACGATCGCCAACAGAATATATCCGAGTGTGTAGAAGATGGTGGAGAGTTCGTCGGAAATGTACCGGGTTGCAAATTTCATGGTGATGCAGGCGACGCCAAAGAGGACTAAAGCGATCAGTCCGTACATCATCCAGGCGGAGAAAGCACTCCTCCAGGTCACGGTCGCACCCAAACTTTCGCGAGGACTGAAGAGGTAAATGGCGACCAAGGCAAGCCCAATCCCCAGGGTTTGAATTCGGTTCAACCTCTCTTTGAGAAGTACCCTAGCCAGAACCACCGTCACCAGGGGATACATCCCGGTGAGAGGAACGACTACTGACCCCTCACCGCCTATCTGGAGCGCTTTGTACAACGCCACATTGCCACTTCCGCCCAAAACGCCCGTGAGCGTCGCCACCGCGATTCCTGCGCCGAAGTTTGTTCCTTTTCGCAAGTTTTGTGAAAAGCCGAGGATCAGGGCCACTGGGAGAAGGCCAATTGTCGAAAGGACCTGTACCGTGAGGGGCGCAACTTCTTTTGTTATCACGGTCGAAACAAAACCCCAAACGCCAAACAAAGCAATAGTAATCAAACTAAAACTCAACCAGCGGGCCATTTTTATCCCCTTTTCTTCCCGGAGCAGGCTCTATGGGATCGGCGACTCTCGTCAAGGCCGAGAACTTCCTCCGCTTCATCGTCCATCTGATTCGCGTTTGCCTCCACCGCGGCAGCGAACAGAACAGGCCGCTCACTAGAACTGCAGTCCTATCCTAGGGCCGCCCGTGTGCAATTGTAATTCGGTTCGATCAAGCGTCTATCACGACCGGATAAATCTTTGTCAAAAAAGCCCGCCAAGAGATCTTGCGTGCCACGGGGCCGATGGCCGTGCGCGTCGCGGCAAAACCTTACGAAAACCGCTCGCTGGATGGAACCGTTCGCACTGATCTTCAGTTTCGCCTCAGTCGCACAACTGGAAAGACGAGCTTGCTTAGCGTCAGATCTTGGATCGTTAGGGGCATGGCTCCACACCGACGCCACGGGCGAAGTTGGGTCTTGCGAACGGGTAGAGATCATACTAAATTCTGATGTTCAGAATCCGCAACCCGGGCGAATGAGGTGGATTGGTGCACCTAAGCCGCTCACTATGGAAGAATGCCGACCGAGGAGGCATCCCCGTTGTCAATGCCGAGGGAGTGTATCTGTGTGGATTCGACCAAGCATTCCCGATCGAGGTCGGCTTCGACATACACGATAGCCGTCATAATGTCCGCATGAACCGCCATGACTCGTGTGAGGTGATCTATGTTTACGAGGGCCAGGGCTTCGTTCAGATCCAAGAGCGGCGTTATCCCATCAGTAAAGGTAATTTAGTAATCCTTGGGCCGAACCTCTACCATCAGATCGCCTGTCGTGCGGGAACGAAGCTGCGGCTACCTTTCTTGCACTTCCGACCTGAAGTGTTAATCGGCGGCGCGGGCGGAGAAGAGGAGCAGTACCTTGCACCGTTTTTCTGTCAGGATGCGGAGTTCCCGAATGTGGTGGGTCGCTCCACCAGGATCCCGGATAAGGCGCTGGAGCTAATAATGAGAATCCACGGGGAACTTCCCCCACGGAACGACGTGGCCCGATTGGCCGTGAAAACCTATCTAAGGATGCTGCTTTTGCTCCTGCTTCAACACTACAGCCATTACGTGGGAGTGCACGATGCTCTCGAACGCAGACAAAGGGATTTGCAGCGTCTCCGTCCGCTCTTTCAATTCATTGATCAGAATTTCGGCGAAGTCGTCCACACGGCCACGGCGGCTCGGCTCTGCGCCATGAGCAAGGTTCAGTTCATGAGATTCTTCAGGAAGATCACTGGCCAATCCTTCCTCAATTATCTGAAGCGCTTCCGGGTTGCCAAAGCTCAGTCGCTGCTCTCCACCAGCGATGAGAGTATTGCTAGGATCGGCGCCCTTTTGGGGTTTTGCAGTCAGAGTCACTTCGGCAGGATCTTCACCGGCCTGGTTGGCTTGACCCCCCTCGAGTACCGGCATCGCTTTGAAATGAGACGCGAAACGAATGCCGGCGAGAAAGCGCACGGCGTCGTGCCGAACGCCCATCGCAGGGACCCGAAACTGCCAAGAGCGACAATCTGAACTGGGAATTGCATTCAGGTGAGGCTCCGCCGCAGCGGTGTCACCTCCCCTCGGATGGGATGCTTGAGCTCTAGGTTAGAGGGCTTGCCCAAAACAGTTGTCTCTGGCCTGACCTCTACGCACGAGATGCTCGTGACCTCAACACCCGCCGCATCAAGCAAATCGTTTGCATCAACAAGTTCCATGATTGCAATCTCCGCATCCGGTATCCATTCTCTGGCAGTTATTTTTCGCCATTTCCCTGCAATGCGGTTCCAATTCACCGGTGTGCTGGCAGGGCCTGTCCGGCGGAAATGTTCACGCGCCACCCTGATAGCATTCGGCTCGTCGGCCTCGTCGAGATCCACTTCCAAAATAAGCCTGTAACTTTTCTTCATAAACCTCCTTTCGCAGCGGTCAATTTAAATCTGGTTGCCCGGCCAAATCCACAAGCCGAGAACCGGCTACTCGTCATGCTCCCAGCATTCGGCAAGTCAAATCACCGCTTTCTTTGCTTCCTCGCTGCTGCTGCAATCGTCCGCTTCCTCATTGCCCCCCTGTTTGGACTGGGCCTCATCGTGGCGTTCATTGTCAGGCTAATCAAATGGAGTTTCTCGCCCTGGTGGTTATGGCCGCTCGCAGTTTGCATCATCGTAGCTCTAAACACTGTTAGCAGAATCACAATGGACGCTACCCAAGACGAAACTCCCACCACTCTTATTACCGGCAAGCAGAGCTATCCCCGCTGACCGAGTGATTCTCAGATGGCGTTTCGTCAGCAACGCAAGAATATATCACTAACAAGCGGCCGAAGCGTGGAAGCTATCGTTGCTGGTAGCGACCGAGATCGAAGCGTGGACCCGACCGACATGGAACCCGAACGCTGCAACAAGTGCAGTGCCACGTCCTTCGTTCCGCTCTCTGAGCATGTGTGCGACCCCTTGGCGGTGGCATCTCATGGCAAGAGCGTTTGCATCGACTGCCTCCAGCGGGGTTCGGGCAGCGCCGAAGAGATGGAATGTCCGTGGGCCGCAGAAAAAGGTCGTGGGTGAAAACCCCGTTGATGGCATTGGAGCATCGTGGACCTTTTGGCACTAAGGGGGAGAGAAGACCGGGTGGGCGGCCTCGAAAGGGTGGGCCGCCAGTGGGTCATGCTGTCCGGAAGGAAAAACGACGCCTGTTCCGCATATGTCTCGATCACCGCACGTACACGCCCCAAGCCCCCCTGACCAGGATGTTGGCTACCTACCGCTCGTCGCTCACCTAGGCTCACAAATGATTCTTCCGATGTGAGCAGTATAGAACAGACAATCGCTGTCCAGTTGCAACATTATGTTTGCTGCCGTCAGTCAGGAGGGTACGGATGACCGTCCCGCCGAGGCGCACGCCCTGCAAGCCGGAAACGAATGGTTTACGATGAGTCCCGGGACATCCGAAACAAAAACTCTAGATCGTTCGAGGACACGGGTAATCCATAGCAGTCGGGAGTTAGATTCCAGTCAACCGGCAGGAGTGTAGCCGGGAGGAGGAGTGTCCATGAAACGATACGGCGTATTCAAGAGGCTTCCGAACGGGTCACGCTGGTTGGTCTGCCCCGCCAACGATTTGACTGAGGCCAGAACTAAAATGTTGGACTCTGCACGCAAGACGGGGATAGAGCACTTCGTCTATGACTTCTTGGTTGGGAATGCCGTCGCAAGGGTCTTTGACGACAAGAAGGCTGCTGGCAGCGTTGTCGGGTAGCCGCTTGCCCAGGACCTTGACTCCCCCACTATGCGAGATTACCATACATGCCAACAGAGCCTCGCTCTCGCCCGGCTGGAAGGCTGTCTGCTCCGGCAAGGCCGATGGGAGGTGACGTATGAGGAAAGCTGTCCTTCTAGTGCTTGCTTTGTGCCTCGCAGGCCCTCCCCTGGCAGCAACAAAGCATCCGACACCGAAAACGCCCCTGACGCTCCACGCCCTGGCTTGTCCAGCGATGCCGTCCGGAAAGACGACGCCTTGGATAGGCGCATACAGCGGCACACGCTGTTCCGGAAGCGCAATGTGCTGGGGTAACTCCTCCCCGCCTAACGTCGACTGCGGAGCACTGCCCCCTCCCCCGCAGGCCATTCATATTAGTATTCGGAGAGTGGTAGTCCAAGGCCAACTTGAAGGCAACGGGAAGGTATATACCGTCGCTTGCACGGCGTATTGGGTCGGGAGCGGCTGCGGCTGGCTCATCCCTGGCGACACATTCGGAGCCGAAGTGAAGGGCACAACCATGTGGGTCGATGAGCGCCG
>Ga0181538_10002676_pt1 | contig 18132 bp, 8 predicted proteins | sample PEATcosm2014_Bin_40_FD_119773 | JGI IMG/M metagenome (GOLD analysis project Ga0181538, IMG submission 119773) | Peatland microbial communities from MTU Mesocosm Facility, Houghton, MI, USA - PEATcosm2014_Bin23_30_metaG | ecosystem: Environmental > Terrestrial > Soil > Wetlands > Peat | place...
GCGACATGAAGATTGGAAGAAATTCCAGGCTTCCCTCAGCGTTATAGGACGGAGCAGAAAAGCGCTTTCACCAGCAAGCCGGAAGCTTACTACCAAGAGGTCAGGGGACATTGGCACAGCTTCGAATTATCCTCAAGTTGTTTGATTTGTGTCAACCAACCGGATAAGCATGGTGAAGCTTCTTTCTATGAAAAACGTAGGGTAACCATGGCCGCTACCTACACGAGCACCGGCACAAACTCAAATTTAACTCGACTTCAGTTGGAGCAACTGAGGAAATCGGACGATTATGCGGGAGGTAAGGCTCTTACAGTAGGCGATTCCTCGCTGCCCTCTGAGGGAGTTGTTGGGCCGGGTGATGTCAATGCAGAGCCTTTTCTCACGAACCCCAGCATCCTTCTGGATGCTGTCTACTCGCTGACCCCACCTACCCAACCGGGTCCTGGGTTGGGAACCGTTACGCAGCCTGGTATTTTCTCTTCCGAAACGGTCAAGTGGTTCGGGCCGACGTATATCACGGATGGAACGAAGGGCTACGCTTCGGCATCGAATGTTTGGACAGACGTTTCCGGGGTCAACTTCACGCTTTCAGGAGTGCAGGCCGGAGACATTTTGCTCATCAAGCCTAGCAGTGGGTCTCCTGCGGAATTGAATCCAAATACCGTTGCCACGGTTGTTTCCGCGACTTCCACGGCATTGACGGTGGATCATATTTATGGTCCAGGAGCCATCACTAGCCTTTCTGTGGATTCGGGAGGCATCAATCAATCGACAGACTACATCATTGTTCGTCCTAACGCTGTGCAGCTTTTTGCGGTCCCTGCTTCTGGGGCCACCGGGTTCGAGCAATCGTTTATGGCGGTTGTTCCAGGAACTTCGCTGCACAGTACCGTTGCTCCTACGACCGATGAGATCAATGCTGCGCGCATCCCCAATCTTGTTCCTTCTCAGTACGCTCTGAATTCCACGGTGGACAGGGCCGACGCTGTTTTTGACTCCCCAGGCCCACGGTTGTCTTTGGACTTGCTTGGGTATCGAGTGATCTTGTACCCGGATAATGGATCGGGCACGGGTCCTAACCTTTCGTCTCCTGTTGCGACTCTCGACCCCGTCATCGATCCGAGCATCCCCTCGACCGATCAGAGGATGACTATCGACTACAAATCGGGTATCATCCGATTCTCGTGTGAACCGAAGATCGGGGGTCAGATCAAGGTTTCTGGGGGTGTGAATGCGACCACGGGTCGACTCAATTTGTACGCCATCTTTTGGGCTGTGGACACAAGCTTAACGGCAGGTGCCTCGAGAAGCTTGTACGGCCTTCGTAGTCAAACTTCAGGTGCTTACACGCCTGGACGAGTCTACTATGACACGATCAACAACGCTTGGAGAGTAGGCGCTACCACCGTAGGAAATGCCCTCGCTGTTGTGGCTCCGGATCCGTCCGAAGATGCTCGTATCTCCACATCGTTTGGTACTTACGATGCAACAGCCAGTTACCTACAATTTCGGTATTTCACCTACCGTCAAGGTTCGAGCCGTTGGAAGTTCGTAAACTCGGACGCCGCTTCAGACGCTTTCTCGGACACGCCTTCGAATACCGAAATGCCCGTGGGGCAAGCGTTAGAATACACGGTAGCGGATATCACGGCTCCCCCTTCCAGTGGAGCGGACTTCCCCTCCCCGCAAACCAACATCACCAATTTAGGGGCGCGAAACACTTCCCAGGCTCTAGCTACGGCTCTTCTTCAAGCGGCTACTGGGGATTTCAGCACCGTTCGCCTCAAGAGAGGACAGTACAACTCGACTCAAGGAACTCTGTATATGCCTCCGGGGGTTACCCTTGAGGGGGATGGCGGGAATACTACCCTCAAAATCTTCAACTCGAACCCTTCTACGGGTCAGACAACTCCAGGGTTCAAGTTCGGGCCCAACACCACGTGGGGTGTTTATGATCTCTCTTACAATGGTACGAACGTTGTTCCGACTGTCTTTGATTATAGTGGTACGAACGTTGGCCAGCGTCTTGAGGGTGTAGCTCTGGTCTGGAACCCTGTCACCAAAGTTTGGGGAATTGCCTGGGCTGACCTGAACCTAGATGCGGTGTGGTTCAACGAAGTTCACCGTGATGGGACAACGACATTCCCTGGATTTGGAATCAACGTAAAAACAACAACGGCGCACCTTTTCTCAGCTCTTTCAGCAAATTCCGCCAACCATACAGCGGGTCATTACCCTCGCCTTGCCTATCAGGCAAACGCTAGTCAATACGTCATCGCGTGGGTCGACGAGCTTACGATTTCCGGAGTCATTGGACCTTCTGTAATCGTGAGCACGTTCCAAGTTTCTCCGGCTGTTTCCGATCCAACGCCAGGAAATCCTCAAGGGTCTTCAGCGACGTTTACTTTGATCGCATCCCCGTTTGCGTTCACCACGGGCGCTTTCACAGATCATCCCTCGGTTGCCGTAGATAACTCTGTAGCTACCTTTAACTGGACGATCCTACTCCAATGCTGGAAGTACAACTTCTCTTCTGGATCGATCTCAAGCTCGAGCCCAACCCAAAACGTCATCACGGGAGGGGGCTCGCTTTCTTTGGTCACGAGCAACAGCGCCTCTACAGCCAGCAACCATGTCATTTCATCGACTGATGTGGATGAAGATGGCACTGGCAATTTCCTATGCGCTTACAGTCTTCGTTATCATCCGTTTCTCACCGGATTCAACGGTAGCTTCAATACAGGAGGGTACTTCTCTGATTCCGGAGTATCCAACTGGACGAGCCTTGGGGTTGTCGTTGGGAGCAAGTTCTGTTACCTTGGATCCTCTCTTCTTCCATCGGCTCACATCTACGATCCTGTTTATGGGTACCCTGGATCTTACGGGAATCCTGTAGTAGCTCCTTACGGAACGGATGGGACAGTCACCCAAATCAACTCTCCCACGTTATTGGAGCTAGTAAACGACATCTCAGGGGGTACTTTCTCGTCGGTTACTCCCTACCAACTGGTTTCTTCGACTTACACGACTATTTCTTCTAATACTCTGACGGATTCAACTGCTCCGTTCTATGGGGCTCAGGTGGCTGTTGGGGATCTCCTGATTACCACCACAAACAATCTCAACTTTGTGAGAGTTACAAACGTTAACTCAAGCTCAGAGATTACCGTTGCTACGAGCATCACCGCAGACCCTCCTGGCACCTATAAGATTCTTGCCGCTAACGTGAACCGAGTCTTCAGTTGGGCCATTGCACCCCCCTCGATTATTCAATACGTTCGATTCCTTAACGGAGTTGGTTTCGCACCCCCCCGGAGCATTTCCGGAGTTACCCCCTCTGGATCGTCCTACTATCTGGAACCTACAGAACCGGACTACGTTCGTGTTCGACGAGGGGGTGACAATTGGATTGTAGTCTACCAGGCCATGAAGACGACGGCTTACATGGCCAGCGATTCTCAAACCAACTGGAATGATGCCTCCGCTTGGAATGGGACTTATCAACCACAACAAACGACGTGGAACAACGCGGCTTTTGTGGACAGTACGCTGGTGATGAAAGATTTTGCGGCTCCCTACCGTAGGCATCTCTCCACGTGTGCCGTTGTTCTTTCGTCGAATGGGGTGCCTTTAACAGAACCCTACAATATGACCCTCTCCACCTCGGGACCCCCTGCTTTCCTTGATATCAAAGCTTCTCGAGATGTCGAGATTTCTAATCGATCGCTTGGGGCGGTCAACGATCCATTGACGTACCGTCCCAACTATGCCTCTGGCAATCCCCCCTCGTATCGTGTGGGGTGCAATCTTGCTCTGGAAATCAGTCCGATCTGTTTCTTCCATAGGTGGACCTCCTCGTACACCCCTAGTCTGATTCCTGATGTGACTTGGACCGGGGAGGATTGGGTTGTTGTCAGCCCAACGAAGAAATCCATTCACAGCTACACGGGGAACTATATCGTCGCTCCCAGTGGCCTCGTTTACTTTGGAGATCCTGCTTTCTACTTCGGGACCAACAGCGCAAACGCCGTAGATTTGAACTACCTTCGGCAAACTGTGGAAGTTGGAGACAAAATTTACTTCCCGGTCATTAGCAAATACGGAACAATCGCCGCGTCCTACGACGAGCATATGGTAACGCTTGTTGAGGCGGACAGTACTCTCTTCCACTATGGGAACGGCATTTCCCTTACTCAAAACGGAAACATCGAGTGGGTTCTTGTTCGGGCCTCGACAAGTGGCACTCGACCAGGAGGTGTTAAAAACTTAGGGTATCGTGTGTCCGCCGACGGCCAAGTCATCGTTTCCTCTTCGCTCAATTCTTTTGCAGATGAGCTTCCTGACTACAGTAGGTTCACAACGGGGGTTGCCGATTACCTTCCTTTAATGAGTCGATCCAACAACGACAAGACGTTCTTCTGGAACAACGTCACTGCGGACGGCCACAACCTTCCAGGAAACATCTACGATGATACCATCGATCAGGAAGCTCGCTATCTAGGGGACGTTGGCTTCAGGGGAGTATCTCCTGGAGCCCCCCATGGTTGCAATGATCAGGTGACGAGTAGCTTGTTCAATGAACCCCCTTTCTGTGCCATTGCCTGGGGAGAGAATTTCTACGGATTCATCGAGCATGTTGCTGAGGGATCAACCTCAACCAGCACGGCCATCAATCAGGTCCGTTTCTATCGACAATCCTTCGGTCCTTACCGTTCTGGTATTCGAAATCTAAAGATTTTTGGAAACTACCAATCCAATCCTTCGTCCGGGAGCGAGCTGAGAGTATTGACTCAAAATCACGTGCTCACGCGCCACGGGGGTCCTGTGGAAGGGCATGGATTTTTTGCCACCGATGGATACCGAAACTTCTTCCCCGTAGCCGACAAGCGAGGAATGTCAACCTTCGTGGAAGTGTCTGAATTTGTGACCGGGCAACTTTTCGGAGGCGGCTATCAACCATGTATTCAGGGCTTCTATACAGATGCCGTAGGACGCTACCCAATTGAAGTGCAAGGTCCCGAGACCCAAAATAAACCTTACCCTGGACAAGAAACTCCAAGCGCAAACACTCTTCATGGGGATTTGGTTCCGAACGCTCTCTATTCTCCATCTATCTCACCTTCGGCTCCTCGAACATTGTGGGATGGATCCCGTTTCGTGGTGGTATGGACAGAGGGTGGGTACTTAGGATCGGAAACGAGTCCTTTGCTGTGCATCTCAACTTTCCAAGGAAGTGAAGATGCTGGTTTCCAAGGTCCTGAGCTGGTCAACCCCAATGACTTTGAAGTCACTCGAAGAACAGCTCAAATCGCTCTGGTAGAGCCCCGCAACACGTATGGGACTATCCCAAACGGATCCATAGCGCTCGTTGTTTGTGATATTGCCTTTTCAGGAAAAGTCTACGCTGTCTTGTGGGCAGCAGGTTTGGATCAGAATTCTCCGATCGCATTTGGACAGGCGGGGGCCACCCTCGGGATTACCCTCTTCGAAAATTTAGGAGGGGGAGGTACTCTTTACGATTTCAATCCCCAACCCTATGCGAGCGGCAGTACGGCAGCGACTTTAGGATTTCCGACTACCAATACCATTACAGACTCTACAGTGGGAGCCTTCACGAAGGCTTCCCCGGGAGATATTTTAATCGTCACGGCTGGAATCAATGAGGGTAGGTATCTTATTACCCAAAATCTAGGAAGTGGTTCGGTTCAAGTTTACCCGAATCTTTTAGGCCCCAATTCCTCCATCAATTATAGTACCCACGTTCCTCTGGCACCTGGGGGTGCTCCTTCCTACGTTCTCGGCTCGACGTGGCAAAACTCCGGTGCTCGGGATGTCTATGTGTCCCCTTGCATCACTTGGGACGGAAAACAGTTCGTTGCGGCTTGGAGAGGTAAGATACAAGCTCAGTTCAACCCGGATATCATTGCGGGTACCACGTCTACGATGCAGTATCTCATGTTCCCTGAAACGGGTTTAGCCCACCCGACACAAGCAAAACTGCTTGGGACCTATCCTGTTACCTCCCCAGGTGTTTTTCAAGACTATCAGGGTATTGGTCTACTCGCGCCCAATATCGACGTTCCAGGGGCCACCTTCATTTTCCTCGTCAATGCAAATCCAAGTGGTTCCGTTACGGGTATAAACGCAACTACCGTCAACAGTGGCACGACCTCCACGGTTACGGATTTCACGGTAAACCTTTTAGCATCCTCGGTGTCCCCTGGGGACGTGATTGTTTTCACAAGTCCCAGCACCCCAAACTATGGGGTTGCCGCAACGATCATTTACATAACCCTTGGTGGGACTTACAGCGTCTTGACCGTTTCGAACGACTTGTATACCGTCGCTACAGATCCAGCGAGTCAAGCCTATACCATCTACAAGAAGCAGTTCGTGAACGTTCAGGCGGGAGATATCCTCAGGATTTCAGGTATCAATCCAAACAACACCCATATAGTTGATACAACGTTCAACGGAGACTACGAGATTGTTTCTGTTGATTCCTACAACAATATCATTTTCTTGAGTGCTCCTCTCATTGTAACCGCTGGGATTTTGGATCCTAATGTCTACGGAACCATCATCACGGGAGGTGGGTACGGAGCACAACTTCCTTTGACTCCTTATGGAGTTTCAGGGGGATCTCTATATCTTGGGATTGGATCAGATGTAACCGCCACTCCCAGAGCTTTAGGGACAGCTCTTTTGAGCACTCAAAGTCAAGTTGTTGCAACGAATCCTGACTACATCTTCAGAATGGTGTACAACGAGGTCAACGAGGAGTATGCGATTCTCTACTCTTCGGCGGGATCTGTTGCGGTTGGGGTTTTTGACCATAATACTTGCCAAATCAAGAGAGAGACCCTCCTTTACGAGGCTACCGGAAGCAATGCCGCAGTGACCGCAGACCTTGCTTGGAATGGATCTCGTTACTTCGTTGTCTTCGGGACTGCGAATAGCACGGGTTACCCTAGTATTGGGAATACAATTCCTTTGGATTACAAAGTCTTGACTCCTGGTTTGCAAATCGAAGATTCTGGGGCGCAGACTTTTTCGTCTGGGGTTCAAAACCTCTACACTCTCGTTGGCAACGGAGTAGGTCAGATTCCAGGGCCTACCTACGCGAGCCCTAACTTCAACCTTTCAACCGCCACGGGAACCCAAGTAGCGCCTGTTTGGAAGAACTGCCAAGTTCGTTGGAACGGCCGCTTGAATCGGTGGGTTGTCTCCGCCTCTATCGTTTGGACTACCCGAGGGGCTGCCCCTGCAGCTTCTCGATCGAAGTATGACTTCTACAGTGGAGAGGGTTGCGTAAATACTGCGGAATTGGTGTGTGAATACCCGTTGAACAGCACAACCATCGCATCCATTTCGGGCAACCAAATCACCGTGAATACGGTTCAAGCGGATGCTTCCTTCATGCAACCTGGCTTAAAGCTTGCGTTCATCAGCGAAAGTACAGGAGCTTGGGCCGCCGTCACCACGATTCTCAATGTAACCTCGGTAACGGAGTACAGTCAGTACATTCTGACAGTCTCCACCTCGTTCCCCGCATCGTTTCCTATCGCTTCGGTAACCCTAGACGTTCTTCCAAGAGAAGATGTATTCGTCTGGACTCTCGGATATAACACCCCCGTGGTACAATTCGAGGACGCCGATTCCTGCTTCCTCGAAAACGTGACTATCTCCGGGGGTACCGCTGACATCGAGGAAAGATACGTTCGCCAAGCAAGACCCAGTTGGCAGACAGGAGGAGCACCCGTGGGAGCACCTACTGCTAGCCTGGTGTTGCGTCCGTCCCAGTACAACCACTTGCTTTTGACCCCCGAATCAAAAGTCAGTACCCCAAAGGTCGAGAATGTGAGGTCGTACACCAAGTATCGAAACACGGCCACTCTGAAGGGGCGAAGGTGATACCGTGTCAACTGTGTACATTATCGACATGTTCGGAAACCCCGTGGCGAACGCCAGCATCATCGGCGTTCAAGAGCCGAGTGATCTCCAAACTCTGCTCAATGGAGCGTTCATCGTACGCGTCCCGAGTGACACCCAAGTGGTCAACCCCGCGAACGTTACCGACCTTCTCAACCAGAAGTATCAAGGACTTTTGGCGGAGAACGCAACTTTCTTGTACATCACGTATGACTCGTTGTTGGACGCTACTCACATAGACCCAACGTCTGGGCCTGGCATCTTTGGGCAACGGGGAACGATCTCTCTGGCCCCAGGTGGTACTCTCATCTCCGTCCTCAATGCTGGAGCGGGTACCGCGTTGACGGGCTCAGCCCCCACCGAAGCCCTCGTAACTTGGGAAATCTTCACAGTCACCGACGCAGACCCAAGCTCTGGCATCTTACAACGAACCTATACGGAGCTTCCCTCGACGCCCGACTATGCGATCTGCCAGGTTAGCTTCAATGGCGGCGTTACGTTCCGAACTGTGATGGACAGCCAAGTCAACAACATCGATTTGGTGGATCAGGGAACGGCTTTCATCATTCAGCTACAAAATGTAACTTCCGGAAGACTTGGAATAGGATCGTGGGCGGTCTGTTACTGAGCCGGGTACGAGGGAGGGGGCGGGAGCGTTCCTCGCGGCGGGGTCAAGAGCCTGTCAAGAGCCGTAGCCAGAACAGTTCTGAACGCCGCAAGGTGGGGTAGACCTACCTCAATTTGCTCGGCCGTTGTGCTGTCCCCTAGAGCCCGAGCCGCATCGGCCGCCTGAACCAAATCCAGGCTCAGCTCGTCAAGCGACTCAAGGGTCTTCCTGTAGGAAATTGCAACGTCAAGCGGTCTCATGGATGATGGGTCTTTCTAGGAGGTCTTTACTCGGACCAAGGTCGAATTCCCAATTCGTGTCTTAGTCTCATTGCATCAGCAAACGCTTTTTCTCCCTCTTTGGCACTGAGAACCTGGGCTACGAAGGCACATTGACCGTTTTGTGCCTTGCATTTACCTAGATTCTTTTTTCGACACATAACAGTGCAATCGGAGTCTGTGGCAGCTACACACTGACCCAAGTGATAAGTGCAAAGTCCGTTGTTGGTGCACGCCTCTGTTTTACGACAATCAGCCGTTGACTCGAAGACGCAGGCGCCTCTCTTGTACGTGCATTGACCGTCCTTCTTGCAGGCGTCCAACTGGGAACACCCGAAAGATGAACCAAGTGTACATGTCCCTTGGTTGGTAACGGAACAAGCACCGGAGTTTTTGCATTCCGAGGACTGTTTGCAGTCAGCGTCCGTTAGCGCAACACACTTCTCTCTTTTGGGGCTCCAATTGCATAATCCATCACCAGCGCAAGGTTGAAGCCCTCCGTGGGTGGCGATGAATCCTTGGGTGCGGCGACAGTCAACCGTGGAACCCAATCCACATGTACCTCCCATTGGTGTACATCCGGCAAATTGCTTGCAGTAAGTAGACTTCAAACAGTCTTCCGAAGTGCTTACGCAAACACCACCCTGAGGTGTACATTTACCGTACTTTTCACACAAGGTTTCTTCCCTGTTGAAATGCGCTTGAGCGCAATCATCCCGAGAGGCAGCAATGCATGTTCCGTTGGACCATGTGCAGCGCCCTTCATGATAGCATTCATTGCTGGTTTGACATTCGTTTGTCGAGCCGAGGTCTACACACTCACCGTTTTTTGCGATGCAATGCGTCCCCTCGCACTCTCGGGAACGACGGCAATCCACATTCGTAGCCGCAATGCACTTTTGAACCAACGGGTCAAAAGTACAGAGACCCGAGGCTTCACAGGCTCCAATGTTCTCTGGGGAGAGACACGGGTTTTGAGCTTGGGGGTCTGCCCATCCTGAGGGCAGGTAGAGAAAAACAGAAGATGCCAGAGTCAGGGTCGTGGCGGCAATCAAACGCTGGCCATCTTTGAGAGAGATCATTGTCATAGAGTTTCCTTGCGGAATGGGTCAGGGGGCCTTGTTGATGGTTACCCAACCAGTGGAATTGTTCTCGTAGGCAAACGCGCAGGTGTTGTTGATTCGGACACTGTTGTTAGGTACGTTAGTTCCTAAGTCTGCAAGAGTGATCACAGAACCTCCGCCAACAGGAACTTTCTTCAACCAGTGGTCTTGTGAGGTAGAGGATGCTAGATCCACGAAGTACACGTAGGATCCATCCGTGACGATGCCTCCTTGGATAAGTTCCTCAGAAAGAATTTGTGTAGGGGTAGCACCTGATAGGGGGAATGCCCAGAGTCCGTAATTGGCTTCATTATGGCTAAGGCATAGCGCGTAAAGGTTCACACCATCTTGAGCCAAGGATGTGTAGTCGTAACAAGTTTCAGTTGTGGAAACAGTAGCAAATTTAGCTGCCGTCCCACCGTGAACGGGCATTTCCCAAATTGCAGATCCACTGACGTTGTATGTCGCATACACGTAGGTTCCGTTGGAAACGAAATCGTAGATGTATGTGTCGTTCCCATAGTTACTTGTTCCGAGTGATGTAGGATAGGTAGTTCCGCCTGTTTGGTCATTAATGGATGCCCACAGAACACGGGGGCCGTCTGTCCAAAACAGATTCTGCGAATCAAATGCTACATTCCTATTTCCAGCACTCAGGGATTCCGTGCTGTATGTAGTAACAGTGCCTCCACTAATAGGAATTCCAAATAAGCCCGCTCCTACAAGTAAGGAGCCGCTTACAGTACCTTGATCGCCCCAAAACAGCATTGTGCCGTTGCTCACTACAAATTGAAGGTCGTTTTGGTTTTGAGTGAGAGTGCTCGATGAAGGGGCCATCAGGTATGGGGCTTTTTCGATTTCCGCATTACCCGGGCTGTTGGGCTGAGAGGCTGACCAGTAAACGTTTGTGTTGTCCACGTCAAACCCAGAAGCTACTGAGCGATCATAACTTGGATTCAAGCTCAGAGTAGCGAGCTGACAGACGCCACTGGAGCACGTTCCCCCTCCGCAGCACGCTCGACCACACTCGTTGCAGTTGTTGGAATCCGAGGTCAGATCAACACAAGCGCCATCGCACAGCGTAAGCCCTGAATAACACGTCAAGGTCCCAGAAGAAGAGCTGCTCGAAGATGACGAGCTTGAGCTGGAAGAAGAGCTGCTCGATGACGACGTACTGGAAGAAGAGCTACTCGATGAAGAGCTTGAGCCGCTCGAAGACGAACTGCTCGAAGATGACGAGCCCCCTGGCTCACCGCTAGAAGAGCTTGAGCTAGAAGAAGAGCCGCTCGATGATGAGGGGAAACCCCCTCCCTCGCCGCTAGAAGACGAATAGCTTGAGGAGTTACTCGACGATGAAGATCCGTACCCTCCACTCCCACCATCACTGTTAGAAGACGATGAGGAGCCCCCGCCTACTTCCCCACCACTAGAAGATGAGGAACTAGAGCTGCTCGATGATGAACTAGAGCTGGAAGAGCTTTTGATAGCGCTGCTTGAGCTGATCGGGGCATTACTGGATGGTGGGTTGGATGAAGAGCTTGTGCTGCTCGACGGAAAGCTGCTCGACGCATAGCTGGAGGAAGGATTGAGCGAAGAGCTTGTGCTGAGGGCCGATGTTGAGGGGGCCATATAGCTTGAGTTGACCAAGGAGCTTGAGCTGGGGGCCGATGAGGAAGAAGTAGTCTGGCTTACGCTACTAGAGGGGCCGCTCGAAGATGAATTTGAAAGGCCGAAGTAGCTCGAAGTCAAAGGGGCGTGCCCTCCTTCGGCGACGGTGTCGGACCCACCCTGTCCAACTGAATCCTGTGTGTAACCGGACCCTCCGCATGCCGCGAGGGTTATTCCGATGAAGATTGAAAATACGGATTGATGTCTCATGATCCTATCTACACCGAATGGTCTATAAGATCAAAAAGAAAAGGCGAGAGTTCTTCCGTTTTGTGGCAGGATTCAGGATTTTCCCCTACAAGGAATCAAAGGCAGCGGAGGTGAGTCTACCCGTTGCCTGAAGGGGAACATGAACACTGAATTTGGGTGTCGGTAGTCTTTTAGTGGCGTTACGGTGTAGGTAGCACGCCATGCTCGACTCAGAGACCCAACTGCAAGCCTCCGAGGCCCTTTTAACACCCTCGACGCAGAGAACGGTCAAGTTATGCTCGAAGTGCGGGAAGCCTGGGGAGTTCTGGCCTCGCAATAATCAATGTCGTTTGTGCTTGAAAGTCAAAGCGTCAGCTCGAAGGTTGACAAAGGTTGAGGAGTTTTACAGTAAATGTTCCAAGTGTGGGTCTCCAGGGGATTTCAAAAAGGGGCATAGGAGCTGTAAGTCTTGCCTGGAAGAAGGAGAGAAACTTCGTCGTAGGAAAATCTCTGACTCTAAAACAGGCCAAAAGTACCCTAATTTGAGCAAATCTTTGCGAGCTAGATGGTCAACCCTCACCCCTGAACAGAGACAAGAAATTTCAGTTAAGGTTGGAATAAAAAGCAAAGGGAGCTTGCTCAATGATTGATAATCTTGGTTCAGGAGTTTCTCGTGTTCTGGATCCAACTGAAGACAACTATGATTTGGTTGTACTTCAACAAGGCAAGCCCCCAACCGACTGTGGCTTCAACACTCTTCAACAGATCATCTCCAACCGACAACAAAACATCGTTCTGAGCGGAGCGCCCTCTGGCTTTATCGGTAATGAGACCAACCCTAGGGCTGATTTTGTAACGAACCTCCAATGGTCTAATTTTTTCCGGTTCGGGACACAACGAACTGGTGAATTCAGACCTATGCTTGCTTCAGTCAACGGATGGTTGCTTAACGTAACTAGCACACTGACCGGGAGTCCTCCAGGTTCGCCCGATAATGTAGATTCCTTCAATAATATTTTGCTTCCTCTACCCCCTTCAAATGCGGGGAGCTTTAGGATCGATTTCGTGTACCTTGAGGTTTTCAAAGTCCTCATCGCTCCGAACCCTTCCACTGCCAACAAGCCGTCATCTTCTGGTATCTATGCCTACGGAAATGTCAACAGTGGGCTCAGTTACCTTCCTGATGATCTGATCGATCCTGCTTTGGGTTTTTCCACAGAGCTTAGAACCCAAATCTGTTACAGTATCCGTGTTGCTCCTGGAATCATCGGATTGACAACAAACCCAGATGGTTTTGATCCTACTATAGTCAAAGCGCAAGGTGCGGCTGCTGCTCCTACTGCCTATGTATTTACCAACATGAGGCAGGTTAACGGTGATGTTGGCTGTTGGCGTGCGGGAGATGGGACGCAGAATGCTCTTGGGACCGTGGATGGGTACTCTTACGCCATTCCAATTTGCGCGGTCTTTCGGCGTAACTCTGTAGCATGGTCTGGGAATCCTTCCCAGAACCTGAACGGAGGCTTCTCGAGATCCTCCTCAAATTCAACGGGAATTATTACGTTCTCAACAGTCCCCACCCTAACGTCGGATCTCTCTTCTACCGCGACCGTGGCGACCATAGTCTCCGCTACAGCTATCCCTTTGCCAATCAATCCTGCGTCCCCTGTTTTGATTCAAATCGGCGATGAGTTGTTAACCTACACGGCGATCACAACGGGTACTCCACCGCAGATCACGGGACTAACCCGAGGAGTCAACGGCACACGATCGGAGCTTCATCGCGCGGGAACCGTTGTGGCTGTTCTTTCAGGAAGACCCGATGGGCTCTTCGCAGATCAAGTCGCTTTGACGGACATCCTCGATTTGCGCCACGCGGTCAATCCTAATGGCTTTGACTACGATACCCTTCTCAAGGGCAATCTTGACAAGCTTCTGCGAGGTCAGCTTCGAGCCAACTGGAAGCGCACTGGGGCAGGTCCTCAAGGAAATTTCAATATCTACCAAGACGCCATCACCGATGGATCAGTCTCTCTTGGCGTGACTCAGCTCGATTCTTTCGATGGGATCCGGCAAATCTTCTCGGACTCAGCATCTACTCAGCGCGTTGAATGCATTTGCCTACCCAACTCAAGTGGTCTACCGGCTTCAGTTACATCAGGTGTTGGATTTCAGATCAACATCTCAGCTAACATGGTTTCTCGAAATCCTTCACGTGCTCCTGATGGGACTTTCACGGCAGGGGACCAGATCCAGATTCCTGTTATTCAATTGAAAGCTGGTTTGTCCGCCGGTGACGCAGACCAGGTTCGCTGGCTTTACGACGGGATTCCTGGTGCGGTGACCATTAGGCTCGATGGACAGTCAGTTCCCCTGGACCCTAGCCTCTACACGGTGACAGGAACGACCTCTCTAGGGGGCGGCGTCGTGAACGTCACCAGTAACGCAGGGACCATCCAAGTTACAACGGCGACTCCCCAAAATCTTCGCACAGGACAAACGGTTCTCGTTAGTGGTGTTGTAGGAGTCTCGTCAGCTAATGGATCCTTCGCTATCACCACGCTGGATAACCTGAATTTCCTTTTGAACGGAACAACATTTTCAGGGTCCTACTCTGGTGGGGGCATCGTTAACGGTCCCAGCTTGACTTCTAGTGATGATCTTCTCATCACTTTCGGGCCCAACTTCCCAACAGTCAATTCAGGGGCCACATCGGGTCCAACCCAGATTTACATCACACTAAATGTTCTTTATGGCCCTGGGCGAGGGTTGGCTCGTCGTCCCGATAGCTTGCACTCGATTTCCTATATCAACCCTTCCACGGACCTCATGGTTCGACCCATGGGGGTGCCCTCATCAAATCAACAAGTCAGCGTCACTTGGTTGCCTCTATGGCAGAAGTACCGAGGCAATGTCTACAAGAACAACGTGCCTGTTCAGTCGGAATGTTTCGGGGATCTTGGGAGCAAGAGCGTTGTTATAACCCCCTTCCGTCGCATTATACAGGCTGCTTCTTTCACTACAATGGATGGAACCATCGCGAATCCTTATACCACGACTTCCATCTCAGGAATTGGATTCTCTACGTCTCCTACTGTCTTTACGGATCTTTTGCAGAATTTCACTGCTCTTGGAATCAAATACGGAGATACTCTCATCCTTACGGGAGGGCCTTCTCCAGGTCGTTTCCTCATTACAGGTGTGACGGCTACCACGCTAACGGTCGCCACTCCGCTGCCCCCTGCTTCATTCCCTAGTCTGTCTTACAAGATCGAGCATCTTCTCGCCCTTGTCGTCGGCACTACAGGGACCGTAGTTAGCGGGTCCACGACACTTACAGATACTTCTGTAAACTTCTCAGTATCTGGCGTAGTTGCTGGAGATCAGCTCTTCATCTACGGAACCTATTCGGCAAAGTATACAGTCCTCACAGTAGCCCCCACCTCCCTCACGGTAGAACGCCCCATCTTTATGGGTAATGGGTCCCCGACTGTGAACAACATAAACTACACAGTTACCCACACGCAAGGTCTCATGCCAACCAAAGCGTCGGACGGGGTGACTTCCAAGTGGGTGACAACGGATCCTCTGGGTCTTTTTTCAGGATCTCAACAACCTTCAGCAGCTACGAAGAACATCTATGTGACGCTGCCCCGACACTTGGCCCCCGGATGGGGAGCTTTCTACGTACCTATTCTATGGGAAGACGCTACCCCATTTGCACAAGGTATCTCTTTCATGTCTTTGTCGGTTGAGGGGGCTGGGCCATTTACCAACAGTAACTGCAATTACGTCCCATATGTGCTTACAAATGGTAATAGCTTCGCGACATTCTCAACGGTCTTCTTCGGCCCCCCTATTGTTTCAGCCACATACAACACTGTAGTTAACGGTATCTGTGGAATGCAGCAGTTCACGGATACGCGTGGACTTGGAAGACAAGGTCTACAGCTCCCTCCGTTCTATGGGATCGCTAGACTTTTTGCCGTCTATGAGGCGAATGATTACAACACCAATCATTCCGCCTACAATTCGAGTACTCGTGCTCCTCTAGGTACAGGGTCTACCAATCTTCTTCGCCAAAATATGAACCATGGAGATGGACCTACGTTCTGGGTTGAGATTGACGCGGACGGGGACTCGACGTTCATCTTAAATGCGAACGCGATCGACCTCACTCGTTCTCCCAACACTATCGCAAACTTCGCGGCGGGGAATTACGTGATCGAGGCCAGTATATTCGGTTTTGACCGGGGATCCTTCGACATCACAAAGGAATTCCGCATCGTTCTAACCAACCCAACTACCCCTGGATCTAGTTCGGGGTATAACCGTGGCCAAGCTATTGATCCTACTGGTAGGTATACTACAGGATCTGGTGCTGGTCCCAACGTCGGCGCCATCATTTCCGGCCCCACAACGGTTCTCCCTGGTCCCGCGACTCAATCCGATCAGGTCGTCATCAACTACAGCAGGACTCCCTACCAGGGCGACGCTTGGGGGTCTCAGACGAACTACATCGACATCCCACGTAGCGTGGGCCCTCTCCAAACCGGGGTGGCTTACCAGCTTGCCTCGACGCATCTCCAGCAGAACAACCTGACGCGTCCAAACCAGAAGCTATTCGAAGTGCTCTCTTCGGTTGGCTTCGCTACGACTCTCGGAACGGGACGTATCTCCGGGGATGCTTCCGTCAATCCAGTCTCTATCTCGGATGTCGGCTACGAGGATCCTCTGGCATACCCTCCAACGTCCCCATCGGCACCTAGACCAGTCACCCTTCCTGGGACTTTCTTGCTGGACCATCCAGAGATCGGGACAGAATACCTCGGAGCTACGGAGCGTCTGCCGCTCGGGGCTCTCTTCAGGGACGCTGACTTCCGAGGGGGTCTTATGGGCTCTCCAGTGGCTTCCCCGCTCGTTTACTTTGACGAGACTGGGGTAGCTATCCCTTCCGCCAACCTCGCGGTTAAATCGTCTCTTGAGCAGACCGAAGTCCTTCTCGATACCTCGACGCAGGCAACGGGAGCCCCTTCAGACCTCATTACTCATGTCGACGGGGAGCAGAACAATTACTCTCTCCTTGTAAACTTCCGAACCTTCCGCGGAGGGTCTCTCTTCACGGCGGGTGGTGGTCATCCAGGGGGCGAGGTGATTGTTCAAGGGCAGAGTGTCCAGGCTCCGGACGGGCACACGAACGTTCTTGAGGGGCGGGCGATGTTAGTGAGGAACTACGTAACGAACATCGGGGCCAACGAAGTGTCTCCGGGTGGAGAACTTATGATGCTCGTTGTGACGAACGTGGAGCGCCTGATTGATCCCGTAATGCACCCCGGGTTCATCACGATCGGGACAAATGGAACCGGAGAAGGGTACGCCGCAGCGGACATCTATCGAATCGACGGGCACCCTATGGTGAGGGACAACATTCGGCTGTTCTTGGATCCTACTACGATTACTCTTTCGTTCAGAAGTACCTGATATGATCCGAACCCTCACCTACCGGGATCTCACGCAAGACCAGAGGACGAAGGGGGCCCGTAAAGCACGGGCTCGCCTTCTCGGTCTTCTGAACAATCCGTTCTTCACGGCCGAGCAGAAGAAAGCCGTTCAGGATAAGCTCCTTCGGCTCAACAAGTGGGAAAATCTTCAGATTCATGAAGCTTCTCAGAGGTCCTAGGACCATGAATTACTCCTACGATCGTCGGGTTGTGACGGGGGCCTCGCCCAATACCTACGCCGACGAGATGGATGCGGCTTTCATCGCTCAGCAGGTCGTACAGTACGGAAAGTCTTCGGGATGGGCTATGCCTTCTGATCCGATGCAAGAGCATCTAGCCAGGTCCATCGAGCAAGATCTAGCCAAGTTCAACATCGGCCTTGTCGATCCTGTTCGAGGTGTTTGGGAGCACAAGCCCGGGGGAAGCCATATCCTTCGGCATCAAGCTCTCGTAGCTTCCGAGCGTCAAGCCATGGGTCCCGCGAGTCGGCTGAAAGACGTAGCTCAGTATCTCCACGCAAGTGATCACCCACTTGAGCAAGCTAAGGGTGTGCTTCACGGCTTGACCAAGGAGTTAGAGCTGGTAGCCCATCACACGCAGGATCATCAACTCCGAAGCAACTTCGAGCATGTCGAACACTTTGCGCACCGACTTGATGGGATCGACGAAGAGATGCATCATCTGATCTCCGATATCGATCACGCGGCACACAGCTTCCGGTAGATCACCCGGCCTGAAGGCGTTCGACTGCGCTCTTGCCGATTTTCGTAAGGCCCCACTTATGGTCACTACGAAAAACGAGGCGTTCATCATCTCGATTAAGATCAGTGAGCGCATTGTAAACCGGCGTATAC
>Ga0181538_10002679_pt1 | contig 18118 bp, 19 predicted proteins | sample PEATcosm2014_Bin_40_FD_119773 | JGI IMG/M metagenome (GOLD analysis project Ga0181538, IMG submission 119773) | Peatland microbial communities from MTU Mesocosm Facility, Houghton, MI, USA - PEATcosm2014_Bin23_30_metaG | ecosystem: Environmental > Terrestrial > Soil > Wetlands > Peat | place...
CTACGGCTCGGGCCAGGTGTTGCTCAAGCCCGCCGCGGACGGCACCGGCATCATCGCCGGCGGCCCGGTGCGCGCGGTGATGGAGGTCGCGGGCATCAGCAATGTGCTGACGAAGTCCATCGGGACGTCGAACCCGCACAACGTGGTGAAGGCCACCTTTGACGCGCTGTTGCGTTTGAAGGACGTGGCCAAAGTGGCTGAGGGCCGGTCGAAGACCGTGGAGGATATGACGCGTTAGCGTCGTAGCAATTTTCTGATGACCGAGAAAAAAGCAGGCACAGTGCGAATCAAGTGGGTCGTGAGCTTCATTGGTTGCCCCGAGGGGATGCGCCGGACGATCCGCGGCTTGGGATTTCGCCGCATGCAGCAAGTGGTGGAGCGAGAGGACACGCCGGCAACGCGCGGGATGATCCATCGCGTGCGCCATCTCGTCGAAGTGTTGGAATAGGGAAGGGAATTCATGGGCGTTAAACTTTCAAATCTTGGTCCGCCGCGCGGCTCGCGCCACAAGAAGGTGCGCGTCGGTCGCGGCATGGGCTCGAAGCTCGGCAAGACGGCGGGCAAGGGAAACAAGGGACAGAAATCGCGGAAAGGCTATTCGCGCCGGCCCGGATTCGAGGGCGGCCAGATGCCGCTGCACCGGCGAATTCCCAAGCGCGGCTTCCACAATCTGTTCAAGCGCGTATTCGCCGTCGTGAATGTCGCCAGCCTCAACAGCTTTGCGGCGGGCGAGACCGTGACGCCGGAGTTGCTCTTGGCAAGCGGCCTCGTGCGGCAGGTCGCCACGAACGTGAAAGTTCTCGGCGAGGGGGATTTGCAGCATGCCCTGACGGTGCAGGCGCACGCGTTCAGCAAGTCCGCCGCGGATAAAATTACGAAGGCCGGTGGGAAGGTCGAAATACTGTCATGAACCAGTTTTCTGAAGCGTTCGCCAATTTGATTTTGATTCCGGATCTGCGCAAGCGGACTCTGTTTACATTGGCGGCGTTTCTTGCGTACCGGATTTTGTCATGAACCAATTTTTTGAAGCATTCGCCAATATGTTTCGTATTCCGGATCTGCGCAAGCGGATCCTGTTTACGTTGGCGATGCTTTTTGTGTACCGGCTCGGCGCGTTTCTGCCGACTCCCGGCATCAACACGGACGTCCTGCAGCAGCTTTTCAACCAGAACGCGGGCTCCGTTCTGGGGATTATCGATCTGTTCAGCGGCGGCAATTTCCGAAAGTTGACGATTTTTGCGCTGGGCATCATGCCCTACATCACATCGTCAATTATTTTGCAATTGATGACCGTCGTGTGGCCGTACCTCGAGCGTTTGCAAAAAGAGGGCGAACTCGGCCGGCGCAAGATCACGCAGTACACGCGCTACTTGACGATTATTCTCAGCGTCGTGCAGTCCCTTTCGATCGCCGCCACCCTGCAGCATCAGGGCGGCCCGGGCAACCAGCCGCTGGTTTATAACCCCGGTTGGAGTTTCACGCTGATGACGGTGCTCACTCTCACCACCGGTTCGTGCTTCATTATGTGGCTCGGCGAACAGATTAGCGAGCGCGGCGTGGGCAACGGGATGTCGCTGATTATTTTCGCAGGCATCGTTGTGGGACTGCCTCGCGGTGTTGCGGATTTGTACTTGAAGGCGCGCACGGCGCAGTGGGGACCCTTCACGGGTCTCGCAATTATCATTTTGCTCGCAGTCATGCTTGCCGTGATCGCCTTCATCGTGTTTGTCGAAGGCGGCCAGCGGCGCATCCCGGTGCAATATGCCAAGCGCGTTGTCGGCCGCAAGGTGATGGGCGGGCAGATGACGTATCTGCCGCTGCGCGTGAACTCGGGCGGCGTGATCCCGCCGATTTTCGCCAGCTCGTTGCTGACCTTCCCTGGAACCTTGAACTTGTTCCTCGGGAAGAAGTACGTGCTCTTTGACAGTTTTGCGAAGACGCTGGCGTGGGGCGAGCCGCTCTACACGCTCGTCTACGTGATGCTCATTATTTTGTTTGCGTTCTTTTATGTCGGCATCGTATTCAATCCCACCGAACTCGCAGACAACATGCGAAAGTTCGGCGGCTTCATTCCCGGTATCCGGCCCGGTCGCAATACGTCCGACCACATCAACAAGATTCTTCGCCGTTTGACGTTCGTCGGCGGCGTTTATCTTGCCGCGGTTTGCTTGCTGCCGGAATGGATGATCGCCGGAATTCACTTGCAGCACTTGCACGGCGCGGTGGGCGCATGGTTTGACAATCACATGTGGCGCTTTGTGCTCGAAGGCTTGAACATTAATTTCTATTTCGGAGGCACCTCGCTGCTGATCGTCGTCGGCGTCGCCATGGACACGGTGCAGCAGATTGAGGCGCAGCTGGTGATGCGGAATTACGAAGGATTCGTGAAGAAGGGGAAGATGCGGAGCCGGAGGTATGGCTGACGCAGCGCCGGCCGTAGGTCTGTTTGCCTCGCGCCGCGCGGTGATTTTGCTGGGGCCCCCGGGAGCTGGCAAGGGCACGCAGGCTCGGCTCTTGTCCGAGCGCTACGGTGTGCCGGCCCTTTCGACGGGAGCGATGTTTCGCGAGCAGGTCGAGCGCGGAACGCTGCTGGGCAAGGAAGCCCAGCCCATCCTCGCCCAGGGCGGATTGGTTCCCGACGAAATTGTGCGGGCGATGGTGGAGGAATGGATCACGGGGCCCGATTGTGCTGGGGGATTCATCCTGGATGGTTTTCCGAGGACTCTGCCCCAGGCCATTGCCCTGGATGGGATTCTGAGAGATCGCGGCTTTCCAAAGCCGTTGGTTTTTTTCTTGACGGTGGAGCGGTTCAGGCTGCTGCGGAGATTGACAGGGCGCCGCACGTGCAGCATCGGCGGGGAGATTTACAATATTTACGATCTGCCACCCATGGTCCCGGGGCGCTGCGATGTTGATGGTGGCGAGCTCGTGATGCGGGAGGACGATCGCGAAGAAGTCGTGCGCCCCCGGCTGGAATTGTACGACGAGCGAACCCGGGCGGTTGTGGAACACTATATAAAGCTGGGACTGCTGCTCGAAGTGGATGCGAACCAGGATCCTGGCCTGTTGACCGAGACGCTTTTTGAGATTTTGGGCCCGGCGCGAAGCAAATGATTGTTTGTAAGTCAGCGGCGGAATTGGAAACGATGCACCGCGCGGGCTTGATCGTGTGGGGCGTTTTGGACTCGCTGCGGCGCGCGGTGCGCCCGGGAATGACCACGCAGGAGTTGGACGAGATTGCAGAGCGAAGTGCGCTAGAGAAGGGAGCGCGGCCCGCATTTAAGAATTACCGCGGGTATCCGGCGTCGCTCTGCACTTCGCTGAACGAAGAGGTCGTACACGGGATCCCCTCGGGGAAACGGCGCTTGCGGGAGGGCGATCTCCTCTCGCTGGATTTCGGCGTCGAGCTGGAAGGCTACTACGCGGATGCGGCGGTCACGGTTCCGGTCGGCGCAATCCGGCCCGAGCTTGAGAAGCTGCTGAGTGTGACGCGAACGTCTCTGGACCTGGCAATTGCCAAGGCCAGGCCGGGCAACCGGCTGGGCGACGTTTCGGCAGCCGTGCAGGGACTCGTGGAGAAGAATGGATTTTCGATCGTGCGCGAGTTTGTAGGTCACGGAATCGGGACGCGCATGCACGAAGAGCCCAACGTCCCGAATTACGGCGACTCGGGGCACGGGCCGCGGCTCCAGGAGGGCATGGTTTTCGCCATCGAACCGATGGTGAACGCGGGACGCCCGGAAGTGCGCGTCCTGGACGATGGCTGGACGGCGGTCACCGCCGACGGCAGTTATTCGGCGCATTTCGAGCACACAGTTGCAGTGACGTCGGACGGGCCCTGGATTTTGACCCGGCCTAAGGAAGTGAGCGGCTCATCGTGGTGAGCCGGAAATTGGAGTCATTTTGAAGCGACCGCGCATCGAAAAGAAACACGCGGACTCCGGCAACCCGAAGGAGGACGCCATCGAGGTGATGGCGACCGTGATCGAGCCGCTGCCGAATGCGATGTTTCGCGTCGAACTCGAGAACAAGCATCGGGTGCTGGCGCATATTTCCGGCAAGATGCGCAAGAATTTCATCCGCATTCTCGCGGGAGACAAGGTCGCGGTGGAGCTTTCGCCTTACGACTTGACTCGCGGGCGGATCGTCTATCGGTATAAGTAAGAGTCGCAGGGAGCAAGAACATGAAAGTACGGGCATCGGTAAAGAAAATTTGTGACAAGTGCAAGGTCATTCACCGGCGCGGTGTGGTCCGCGTCATTTGCAGCAACCCGAAGCACAAGCAGCGCCAGGGTTAGCACCCGGCCGTTAGCCTGGGGCAATCCCCCGGGGGCATAAGGAGCAGGAATGGCACGTATCGCAGGTGTGGATTTACCGCCGCAGAAGCGGCTTTGGATCGGGTTGACCTCGATCTACGGGATTGGGCTGAAGCGCGCCCAGGCGCTGGCCGTAAAGGCCGGTGTTGAGCCGACGAAGAAAATAAAGGACCTGACCGAGGAAGAAATTAACCAGATCCGGCAGGCCATCGAGTCTGAAGGGCGCGTCGAAGGGGATCTCCGCAAAGAGAACCAGATGAATATTCGGCGGCTCATCGAAATTCAGTGCTATCGCGGTCTGCGGCACCGGCGGAATCTCCCGGTTCGCGGACAGCGCACGCACACCAATGCCCGCACGCGGAAAGGTCCGCGCAAGGGCGCAGTCGCAGCAAAGAAAAAAGTCGCCGCGCGTAAGTAACTAATTTTCACGAGAGGGTAGCCGAGTGGCCAAAGAACCGACGCAGGACGCAGGCGCGCCAGTATCGCCGGCAAAACCTGCCGCCAAGCACAAGAAAGAATTCAAGAAGAAACGCGAGCGGCGCATCGTGCCGCACGGCGTGGCCCACATCCAGGCCACGTTCAACAACACGATCGTCACCATCGCCGGACCGGACGGCCGCGCGGTCTGCTGGTCTTCAGCCGGCGCGATCGGCTTCAAGGGTTCGCGCAAGGGCACACCCTACGCCGCGCAGCAGGCGTCCATCGCCGCAGCCGGCGTCGCGCGGGATCAGTATGGGATGAAGAGCATCGAGGTGCGCGTGAAGGGCCCGGGTTCGGGCCGCGAGTCCGCGGTTCGCGCACTGGCGGCGGCGGGGCTGCACATCGTGCACATCAAGGACGTGACGCCGATCCCGCACAACGGTTGCCGTCCGCCCAAGCGCCGCAGGGTCTAGCGCGGCGCAAACGAATTCGCAGTTCGCAACGGGTGCGGGCTCTACTTGGAGCCCGCCACTATAAGGAGAAACGTCGTTGGCAAGACATCGAGAAGCAGTTTGCAGACTCTGCCGCCGCGAGGCGCAGAAACTTTATCTCAAGGGCCTCCGGTGCTTCACGGAGAAGTGCGCGATTGAGAAGCGCAACTTCGTCCCCGGCCAGCACGGCCAGTCGCGCCGCGCCAAAATCCAGGGCTACGGCCTGCAGTTGCGCGAGAAGCAGAAGGTGAAACGCACCTACGGCCTGCTCGAACGGCAGTTCCGCAACTACTTTGAGAAGTCGGAGAAGACGCACGGGCCGACGGGCGAGAACCTCATCGTGATGCTCGAGCGGCGGTTGGATAACGCCGTCTGGCGTATCGGTATTGCCAGCTCGCGGTCGCAGGGGCGGCAGTTGGTGTTGCACGGCCACATCCGCGTCAACGGGAAAAAAGTGAACATTCCCTCGTATCTGGTGAGCGTGGGGGAAGAGATCAGCTTGAAGGACAACATGCACCAGAACGCCATGATTCTGGAGGCGCGGAACGTCGCGCAGAGCCAGAGCGCCGTGCCGTGGCTGGAGCTGGATCGCGAGAAGTTTAAAGCGCGCGTGGTAGCGTTGCCGAAGCGCGAGAACGTGCAAACACCGCCCATCAACGAGCAGTTGATCGTCGAGCTGTACTCGAAGTAGCGGAAATCGCTGCTGTGGCATCAATAAGTTTCGAGCCCCGCGTCGCGGGGAGGAAGGACTGTGACGATGTGGAAAGGTTTTCAGAAACCAAAACGGCTGGCGGCGGAACTCGAGTCGCTCACCGACAAGTACGGAAGATTTTCAGCGCAGCCGTTTGAGCGAGGCTGGGCCACGACGATCGGGAATTCCCTGCGCCGCGCCCTGCTCAGCTCGATCGAGGGTGCGGCCATCACGGCGGTCAAGATCGAGGGCGTCCTCCACGAGTTCTCCTCGATTCCCGGCGTCGTGGAGGACGCGACCGACATCATCCTCAATCTGAAGCAGATCCCGCTCAAGCTCAACAACGATCAGGCGAAGACGATTTACCTCAACGTCGAGAACCCCGGCGTCGTGACCTCCGCGATGATCGAAGAAGACACCGATTTCGCGGTGCTCGACAAGACCGTCTACATCGCGACGGTCAGCGAAGGCGGCAAACTTCAATTCGAGATGCGCATCAAGAACGGGCGCGGCTACGTCGCGGCCGATCGCAATTTCGACGAGGATCTCCCCATCGGCTACATCCCGGTGGATTCGGTGCACTCGCCGGTCCGCAAGGTCAACTACGCAGTCGAGGCAGCCCGCTTGGGCCAGATGACCGACTACGAAAAGCTTTCGCTGGAGGTCTGGACCAACGGCGCCATCACCCCGCAGGACGCCATCGGCCTTGCTTCCAAGCTGGTGAAGGATCACATGAGTATCTTCATCAACTTTGAGGAGCAGCCGGAAATCGCCGAAGAAGCTGTCGAGTCCTACAACGATCCGCGCGTCGAGCATCTGGATCGCTCCGTCGAGGAGTTGGAGCTTTCAGTCCGCTCCTACAATTGTCTCAAGAACGCGAATATCCAGTCGATCCGCGAGCTCGTGCAGAAGAGCGAGAACGAGATGCTGAAGACGAAAAACTTCGGCCGCAAGTCGCTCAACGAGATCAAGGAGATCCTGCAGAAAATGGGCTTGAGCCTCGGAATGAAGTTCGACGAGCACGGCCGCATCATCTGGCCGCCACTCCCGAGCCAGACTGCGCCGCCCACTTCGGAGGAGACTGCGGGTCTCTAATCCCGCTTCGCCCCTGATATGCGACATCGTAACGCAGGATCAAAACTCGGACGCAACCCCGCCCATCGCCGGGCGACGCTGCGCAACCTCGTGACCAACCTCATCGAGCACGAGCGCATCACCACAACCATCACGCGGGCGAAGGCCGCCCGTCCGCTGGTCGAGCAGATGATCACGCTCGGCAAGCGCGATTCGCTCCATTCCCGGCGGCAGGCGGCGGCCTATTTGATGACGCCCGCGGCGACGAAGAAGCTTTTTGCCGATATCGCGCCGCGGTTCTCCGACCGTTCGGGCGGCTACACGCGCATCATCCACGCGGGTTTCCGCTTGGGTGATGGCGCGGATCTTGCCATCCTCGAATTGCTCGGCTCGAAACTCCGCAAGAAAGAGAAAAAAGAGAAGTCGGGCAAGGTCGCGGCGGAACCGGAAGAAACTGAAAAGGAAACAGCTGAAGCCAAAGCCTAGACCCAATCCGCTGTGTTTCGTTGCCGTTTGCGGCCGTCCCGATTCGTTGGGGCGGCCGTTTTCTTTAAGCGGGTTCGAGTTTTCTTTCGCGAGCGAACAAGTAGACTGCAACCTGCGCCAGAGTTGCGCCTGTCACATCAATCATCACGTCGTAAGGAGATCCGTGCCGCCCCGGAACGAACAATTGATGGAATTCATCCGAGGAAGCGTAGAGCGCCGCGATGCCGATCGCAATCAGCGCCCATCGCAATCGCCATTCCTTGCGGCCGGCCCGGATTCCGTGCATCAGCAGCAAACTGAAAATAAAATATTCGGTAATGTGGGCGCCCTTGCGGATCAGTTCGTGAAGCAACATCAGCGTGGCGTGCGACGCGGAGGGCAACAGCCAGAGCAGCACCGGGTAAATGTAGTTCAAAGTGTTCGCAGCCGAGAACCGTTTCGTGGACATGGTGAATATCACGCCGGCCCACAAAATCGTCGGCAGCCACGCGAGCCATCTTTGATTGTGCGTAGGGTTCACTCGATTTGATAGTTTGGCGCTTCGCGGGTGATGATGACGTCGTGCACGTGGCTCTCGCGCAGCCCCGCCGATGAGATTCGGATGAAGCGTCCTTTCTCCTGCAGCTCGGTTAGCGTCCCGGCGCCGGAATATCCCATTCCGCTGCGCAGCCCGCCGATCAATTGGTCCACCAAGCCCGACACCGGCCCTTTGTACGGCACGCGTCCTTCCACGCCTTCGGGCACGGACTTCCCGGCCGGGGCGCCCTCTTGCGCATAGCGGTCTGCCGAGCCTGCTTCCATCGCCCCGAGCGAACCCATGCCCCGATATGATTTGAATGTTCGTCCTTGGTACAGGATAGTCTCTCCGGGCGATTCCTCAGTACCTGCAAGCAATCCGCCTACCATCGCCACACTGGCGCCCGCGGCGATCGCCTTCGTGATATCGCCGGAATACTTGATGCCGCCATCCGCAATGATGGGGACACCGGCATCCTTCGCCGCGCGCGAGGCTTCTAGAATCGCCGTGATTTGCGGCACGCCCGCACCGGTCACCACGCGCGTGGTGCAAATGGACCCGGGCCCGATGCCAACTTTCAGGCCGTCAATGCCCAAGGCGATGAGATCGCGCGCGCCTTCCTGCGTCGCGACGTTGCCTGCGACGAGTTGCACGTCCGGCAGTCGTCGCTTGATGGCGCGAATCGCCTCCATTACCCGTTCCGAATGCCCGTGCGCGGTGTCCACCGCGAGCACATCGGCCTTAAACCGCGACATCTCCACGGCGCGCTCCAGGAAATCGCCCGTGGCGCCGATCGCCGCGCCCACCCTCAACCGTCCTTGTTCATCGGAAGCGGCGCGCGGGTAATCCAATTTCTTCTGGATGTCTTTGACGGTAATTAATCCCTTCAGGTGATATTCCTTGTCCACCACGAGCAGCTTTTCGATGCGATGTTTTTGCAGGATGCGCTCAGCTTCCTCGAGCGTCGTCCCCACCGGCACGGTCACCAGGTTGTCTTTCGTCATGATGTTGCTCACCGGCTGGTCGAGGTTCTTCTCGAACCGCAGATCGCGATTGGTCAGAATGCCGACGAGCACGGCGCCGCGCGTCACCGGCAGTCCCGAGACGTGGTAGTTGTGCATGATATCGAGCGCGCTCCGGACGGTTTGCTCCGGCGCGATCGTCACCGGATCCACGATCATCCCGCTCTCCGAGCGCTTTACGCGATCCACTTCTTCAGCCTGGCGTTCGATCGTCATGTTGCGGTGGATGAACCCCAGCCCGCCTTGTCGCGCGAGCGCAATCGCGAGGCGCGATTCCGTCACCGTGTCCATAGCCGCCGAAACCAGCGGAATGTTCAGCGGAATCTTCCGCGTCAATTGCGTGCGCGTATCCACTTCGGTCGGCAGCACGGCCGACTTGCCCGGCAAGAGCAGCACATCGTCAAATGTGAGGCCCTCGGCTATCGTTGCTTGCATTCCGGCTCCTTCACAGCGGAGAAACAGGCCCTACAAACGTAACAGCCCAGCGGCCTTGCGCTGGGCTGCAAAAGAATCCCTTTTGAACTTGGAGAACACGTAGCGTGCATATTTAATTTTAGGCGGCGCAGCGAGTCTGGTCAAGCCGCTCCGGACCGCGCCGAATGTTGACAATCCCTTGATGGTCCCCGCGGTCGTAAGCCGTGCGGTTGCCGCTTCCTCGTAGCGGGCCGCATCGTCGAGTATCATAGTCGCGCCAACCCATGCGCCCCTTCGAGCCGCATCCCCTGCTTCGCAATGCCCACGCGATGACCATCGCTCCTGCGTTCCTGCGGCGGCGTTTTCCGGGTCTCCCGCCGGCAGAAGCGCGGCTCTTCGAGGCCGAGCCCGCTGCTGGCGATCATCCGGCCACGCGCCTGCGCGCAGACGTGCACTGGCAGCCGGAACGGCTTCACCATCCCGTGCTTGTTCTCGTCCACGGCCTCGAAGGATCGAGCGAGTCGAGCTACATGCTGGGCATCGCGGAAAAAGCGTTTCGCGCCGGATTCAACGTGCTTCGCATGAATCAGCGCAACTGCGGCGGCACGGAGAACTTGACCCCGACGCTCTACAACTCCGGCCTTTCAGGAGACTATGCCGCAATCCTGCGCGAGCTGATCGATCGCGACCGCTTCGCTGAAGTCTTCTACGGCGGGTACTCGATGGGCGGAAATCTCGTAATGAAAATGGCTGGCGAATTGGGCGCCGCCGCACCGCCGCAATTGAAAGCGCTCGGGGTGGTCTGCCCGGCTCTCGATCTCGCCGCGGGCGCGGACGCAATCGCCGAGCCGCGCAACTTTCTCTATGAACGGCGTTTCGTAGGCAGCCTGAAAGCCCGCGCCCGCAGGAAGGCCGGTCTATTTCCAGGCGCGATCAAACTCGATGGATTGGAAAAAGCGCGCACGGTCCGCGATTTCGACGATCGCATCACTGCCCCCAACTTCGGCTTCCGCGACGCCGACGACTACTATTTTCGCGCCAGCGCCCTGCGCTCCGTCAGCAACGTCCGAGTGCCCACTCTGATGCTCACGGCGAAGGACGATCCGATCGTGCCTTACGCCACACTCCGCATACCGGCTGTGCTGGAGAATCCCAACATCAAGGTGGAGTTAACGGATCACGGCGGCCACTGCGCCTACATCTCCCGCTGGTCCGGCCCTGAGCGCTTCTGGGCCGAAGCGCGCATGGTGGAATTCTTCCTCGCGCGCTCGACGCTGCTTGCCGCAAATCTCGCCACGGCGCGTTGATCTTGCCAAACCAAAAAAAGGGAGGGCGTTGAACGCCCTCCCCTTCCTACAAGTTTTGAGTTGTGGTTAGAACGTAAACAGCACCGACACTCTCGCGTTGAAAGGAGTAATGAATGTTTTGGGTAGCATGAAGTTCCCATTGAGCTCTTGGAACTCCAAGTCGACATCCTGGTCAATGAGAATGGTGCGTCGCGTATTGGCGATGTTGAAGAGGTCGGCCTCCAGCTTAAGCTTGTACCGCTCCCCTAAACTGATCGGATATTGAATCAACGCGTTAATCACACCCGTGATTGGGCTGCGTCCCAAGTCTCCTCTTCCATTAAAGGGAACTTCTCCCGGGTCTCCGTACGCCTCCTGCGCGGCCAAACTGGACCACGGAACACCGGACTGCAGCTGCAGGCCGCCTCCAAAGACCATGTTCTTCAAGTAACTGTGGCCAAGGACGTATGTAGTTTCTACGTTGAAAATCTGACGTCGATCCGTGTTGAGTGGGCCGGTGGACAGTTGATTCACCAATGTACCGAGTTCGCCGGGCGTAAAGTCGTACAGAGCGCTGATGCCCGGATCGCTCTGGCCGTTGTCGTTTCGGTAGGCTCCCTCGTAATTTCCCACGAGCCGGCCGACCCGATAGTTGGCGAGCAGTGCCCAGCCTTGGCTCAGCGACTTGTTTACTTCAAGTTCGACGGACTGGTAATTCCGGACAGCGTTCGGATATCCGTCCGGCTTCCCATCGCTTCCTGCCTCGCCTCCGAAGTCAGCGTTCGAGAGAAGGTTCCCCGAGGAATCCGTCCAGGGGTTTTCATTAAGAGCCGGGAAGCATGCGCTGCCCAGAACGTTGCCGAATGTATCCTCAATATTGGTTACGAAGTGAGGCGTCAAGTATCCGTTGGCGTCGAAGCAGGCCGAGGGCACGCCGTACAGATCGGGCGTACCAGTAGTAGGGATCTGTGAGGGCGGATCCCCCTCACCATCAGTACCGAGGTAAGGCGCCTTCACGCTGAATGTGATCTCGTCCGGATTGATCACGTAGTCGCTATGGGAGCTGGGGTTGCCGATTCCATAGCTCCCTGCGAATCCGGCGAACGCCGCTTCGATCGAGATGCCCTCCTGGTCCTCAATGACTCGCTTCATTCGGCGATCAATGTACTTGGCGCTCGCCACGATTCCACCGCGGAATTGGTGATCAGCGCCAATTACGAACTCATCGCTGTACTCCATCCGAGTCCCCGGGAAGACAGGTGAACCACCCGCGAGCTCTCCCATCACGCTGGGGGCGGATGCAATCCCACCCGTGGCGTAATTCAAGAGGTGTGCGGAATCAAGGACGGGAATTACGGTCCCGAAGTTGTTCAGAGTAACCATATGCGTTGTCGAACTCGACTCAGGCGCATAATAGTTGTCCTCGTCGTCGGTCTCTCCCCCCAATTCGCGAACCGCTGCATCCAGAGGCAGGTACCACGCGTATCGGCCGAAGTTGAAATAGATCTTGGATTTCCGGTCTCCCTTGGGATCCACGATAATTCCGAACCGAGGCGACCACATGTCGTTGAAAACCGAGCTGATGCCATTCGCGCCGATCCGTTGCTGTTCCCAGCGCAGACCCAAATTCAAGGTCACGTGTGTGCCAATTTGCCAGGAATCGTTGCCGTAGATCGAGTGGTACTTGCCGATGCTGTTCGTGATTCCCGGGCTGATCTGTCCTCGTATCTCATATAGCGCCACGCGCTGGGGACTCGCATAGCCGGGAACATTCATCAGCGGGCAAAGCGTGCAGCTTGCGGGTTCGATATCAAGATCGAACGCCGCGTTCGACGGGCCGCCTGCCGAGACCACCGCCAAATCCGAAGCCGTCAGATAAGAACCTGTGCCTCCGGATGGCGTCGTATCCGTCGCGTTCGTGGTTGGAGCAGTAAACCTTGGTCCGCTATATCCTTGAATATCGTTGTAGTTTGGGTATAGCCAGTTGTAGCCGATACTGAATGTGTGGCGCCCCGCGAAGTTGAACTGCTTCGAGGTGTCGAAGAAAATCGCTTTGCTGCTGGATGCATTGTTATCAACAAAGCCGCGCCCTTGCGCGATGAACGCTCCGACCTGCCCTTTGAATCCTGCAATCTGCGTATCGTCTGTTATCTGGTAGATGTTGGAAGAAGGATTCTCGGTGAAGGAGTTCCAGTACCAGGAGAACGCGCCGTCCACCAGCCAATCAGAGCCAATCGTCCCGTTATATCGGGCAATCCAACTCCGCGTTCCATATACCCAGTTTGAATTCGCGGAAGTGTTGTTCGTATTCAGCGTAAACCACGGGACGTTGTTCGTGTGCGACGGATCGCCGAACACCGAAGACTCGATCGTGTTCTTGTCGTTAATCTGCCACGTCAGCTTAGCGGCATAGTCCAAAATGTTCTTGCGGCGGTCGACTTTTCCATGATCGATCACATAAAGCTGAGACGTGATGGCCGGGGCCATCAGTTGGTAGGTATATGTGGGGTTCACCGCCGAGAAATAAAACAAATGCTTCTTGAAGCCCGGCACATAACCGCCGAGTTCAAAGTCGGCTTCGTATTCGCCGTAATGCAGCTCCCTCCCCGTGTAGTTGGTAGGGTGGAAATCGTCTTCATTCAAGTAAAGTTCCGTCCAGCTCGGCGGCGCGGCGTATCCCCCGATCACTCCATGCGTCTGGGTCGTCCCGGTCTTCGTTGTCATCACGCCAACTCCGCCGGCAACGCGTCCATACTGTGGCCCGATTCCGGCCGTGATCACCTGCACGTCCTTGACGAACGAAAGATTGATGCCCGTTCCCACGGGACCATATACCGTCGAGAAAACTCCGATCCCGCCGTACGCGGGGTCATTCAGCGTCACGCCGTCCGCAACATACAGATTTTCCAATCCGGAGGAGCCCGAAATCGATGGATTTTCGGCTCCCGTGCCCAGGCCGCTCACCACGCCCGGAGCTAGATAGAAAATCGACGTAACGCCTCTCTGCAGAGGCACGCGCTCATAAAAGGTGTCCGGCAAGTCCGTGTCGATTGTGCTCGTCGTCGAATCCACAGTGAAGACGGGAACCGTCACTTCTACGGTGGTCGTGATCTCGCCCGGCTCGATTGTGATCCGGATGCTTTGAGTCGTATTAATGATCACTTCCACATTCTTATCTTCGGCGACCTTGAAGCCCTGCTTCTGGACTTTCACAGAGTAGAAGCCGGGGATCAGCGCCGTGAAGAGGAATGCGCCCTGGTCGTTGGTGCTCATACTCTCGCTGCCGGTGGGACCAGTGATTGTGACCGATGCGTCCGGCACGGTCGCACTGGTGGTGTCATAAACCACGCCGCCGAGAGAGCCGCGGACAGTGCCAACTTGTGCGAACGACGGGACTGAAACCATGACCAACAGGGCTGCAAATAGAAATACGATAGACCACTTCCTCATCATGTGAAGTGCTCCTTTGTCGAATTCCTGATGAGACCTATTTCTGCTTATCTCAACCCACCACTAAGGGCCGGGCAAGGGCCCCGCGCACTCCCCCACTAGGAGTGGCGCAAAACTAGTGAGTTCCATGCACCGGAAGTGCCAAAAGTGAACTCGATTTACCTCAAGTTAAATCCAATTAAATCAATTATATGCAGATAAAAATGAGAGGGAGGTCGAGGCCCGCCGTACTAAAACTTGTAGAACTGCCGGTGTCTGATACAGTTTATGGAATCTCGCCCTGGTGTCGTCAGCGCTTCGTCAGTTCGGTCCATTTGCGTTTTGGTCCATGTATTCCCGACCGAGATGAGCCAGCTCATCCGCTTTCTTATCGTTCCCCACCCTGTGGTAATAGCCGGATAGTGCCAGAAAGAGTGGGCCACTCTCGGGCCGGGTGGGAAGGGCAGCTTCCACCACAGATATGGCCTTTCGTGGGTCGCCCGTTCTGTCGAAGCTGTCGGCGATCTCCAGAATAGTCCTCGGGTCAGTGTTGTCGGTGATGCCGAGTTGGCTGAACAGTTTGACTACTGACAAGAAGTCTTTCTGCGAGAAGTAATAGTCAACCAGATTGGAGAATGATGTTTCGTTGGCTCGGCTCTTATCCAAGGCTCTGCGAAACCAGACCAGCGAGAGCACCGGCTGTCCCTGCGCAACGTGGCATAATCCGCGCTGCTCGTCGGAGACTCCCTTTTGAAGGTCATCGAGCTCCCCTGGGTCGGAGACGTCCCACGCGGCTGGCGGCGCTTCCCCCGAGGTCACCCTAAAATTGATGTTCGCGAATTGTCTACCATCCGCCCCGGGGCGCTCGAAGAAAACGGTCAAGAGATAGTTGCCGCTCGGTTCGTCCGTTAGTGCAATCCGCTTCCCGTTGACGAGGGAGCCCGAGGCGTCAAATTGTTCCATCGGCACCTCATCTACGAGCGTTTGGTTGCCAATCGGAAATGCGGGGCGCCCCACCCCGTACGATATACCGAGCTTTTGTCCCGCATAGGAGTGAGGATCGGTAGGCGGAGCCCAAATTTGGTAGACCACTTGCACGGACTGTCCCGTCACAAAGCTGAGCTGGCTGGGTGTCATCGGCTCAAAATGCACCCCCGCAAGCGCGAATGGTGTGACGTCTGCCTTCTCGGGCTCATCGAGCTTGGTGGCTCTGGAAAACGCAAACATGCTGGCAATAACCATCTGATTGGTTGGCAGCGCTGGGACGACGATGTCCTTTTCCGCATGGAGCCCCGCCTTCTTCACCCAGTCCGTCAGCAGGAAATCCAAGTGGTACCTGCCTGGCGGGAGGGGCAGCGAGCCTTCGTAACCAAAATCCTCATTCTTGATTGTGGCGTATGTGCCCTTATCGAATGTGTTCGATATGGATCGCAGGTACGTGAAGATCAGCTTGTTCTCTGGTGTAAAAACGCGAACGCGCACTTCGGTCGAATAGTAGTAATTCCCAGAGGTGTTTTGTCCTAGCGTGAAATCTTCCGGGTGCGCCAGCCGAATCAGGAAATCGCAACGCGTCAGACCTGTAGAATCGCGGACGGGAGCGGTAATGATTTCGAGGTCTTGTCCCTCGACTATTACCCGAGACGTGACGCTTTCCAAGCCCTCCCGCCTGCGGGCTAGTTGAGCCTTGGTGAACGGGTTATTTGCCAGCCCCCGGATTGTGCTGAGGAGTACGTCTGATTCCAGGCTGATCTGAAAGTTCGTGGTGTCCACGGGCTCATCGGGCAGCAAGCTGAGCGTTGTTCGCGCCACCTCAGGGCCCAACGAATCCAAAACGGTCGAATAACCCGCCGCAGGATCATTAATCGCTTCCACACCCGTAACCAGCTTGTCCGGGCCATCCATGTACGGGCTGTAAAGTACGAAATCGCCGATCCCCTCTTTATCGTAAAAGACGACATAGAAATACGCAGGCAGCGCCGGATGCTCGCCCTGATAAAACCAGATCTCCATCGGGAAGAGATTCGCCGCGTTGAGGTACTTCGCGGTCTGCTGTGGCGGTCCCAGCGTAATGTAAACGCGCCCGCGATCCGTCCGCCAGCCGTCCGTTCCTGACCCTGCCGAAAATCGCTCGTTGGCGTATGCGATGCGCCGGTAGATCTCGTCCTTGTAGGTATTGTCCGGCGATCCCGGCGTGGGGTTGCGAATCTCCCAGAAATCCTTGATGAACTTTTCGCGCTGGTCGTTCGTGGTCAGCCTCAGGAACGCCGCCTTTTCCTCATTCGTGATGATGTACGCGACGTCGCGCTCCAGCCAGTCGCGGTAGTCCTTCGGCAAGTTTTTCAGATTGTCGGCGCGCGCGGCGCTCCCTACGCAGAGAATCACCGCGAACAATGTCACCAGGATGTTCCGCAATCGGAAGGCGCGCATGCTTGAACCTTTGCCGGCCGGGAAGAATCTAATGTGTTGTGGACTTCGTGGCGAACCCGGAACCATGGAATCAAGCCACCAGGATTTCATAGTATCAACGCCCCTCCACTTCGGCAACTCGCGCCGCCGAGGCCTGCTTTCGGCGTACGAGAAGTATTCTTGCTCGCGCGGTGGTCGCATCCGGGCCGAGCATCTCGAGCGGTACGCTCGCGAGGCCACCTACCGTCTTTGCGCACGGCGCGCGCGGCAAGGTACAATAATAGATTGATGCGCATTCCGCTTCACACGTACGCACGCGCCGCCGGATTTTCTTCTCCAGCAACCAGGCGCCGGACAACATTCGCGACGTCTCGGAAAGGCGCTTCCGCAGGCATTTGATGCAAATTCAAAGCGTAGTGGACAAGGTCATCGCTCGCTTTATTGGAACCAAAGACGAGCGAGACATCAAGAAAATCCAGCCACTGGTCGACGCGATCAACGCGCTCGCCCCGGAATACGAGCTTCTCAGCGATGCGGATCTCGCCGCGAAGACAGCCGAACTTCGCGCGCAGGTTCAAGCCGCGCTGAAAGATCTCAATACCGAAGATCCGCAATACAAGGAGCAGCTCGCCGCGGCGTATGAGCCGGCGATCGTTCCCGCCTTTGCCGCCGTGCGCGAAGCGGGACGCCGCACGCTTGGCATGCGCCATTTCGACGTGCAGTTAATCGGCGGTCTGGTCCTCCATGAGGGAAAAATCGCGGAGATGAAAACCGGCGAAGGCAAAACGCTCGTCGCCACTCTTCCTGCCTACCTCAATTCTCTCGGTGGCTTGGGCGTGCACATCGTCACTGTGAACGATTATTTGGCTCGCCGCGACGCCGAATGGATGGGGCCCATCTATCGCGCGCTCGGACTGACAGTTGGCGTAATCGTTCATGACCTCGACGACGCCCAGCGCCGCACAGCTTACGCCGCCGACATAACCTACGGCACCAACAACGAATTCGGCTTCGATTATCTGCGCGACAATATGAAGTACGATCTCGCCGATTACGTCCAGCGCGGCCATTCCTACGCCATCGTGGACGAAGTGGATTCCATTCTGATTGACGAGGCCCGCACGCCGCTGATCATCTCCGGCCCCGCCGAAGAATCCACCGACAAGTACTATCGCATTGACAAAATCATCCCCAAGCTCATTCAGGATATCGATTACACCCTCGATGAAAAACATCGCACCGCCACCCTCACCGAAGAAGGTTTCAGCAAGTGCGAGCGGTTGCTCGGCCTCGTCAATCTTTCCGACGCCAGCAACATCGAGTTGATGCACCACGTCTATCAGGGCCTGCGCGCCCACACGCTGTATAAGCGCGACGTTGATTACGTCGTCAAAAACGGCGAAGTCATCATCGTGGACGAATTCACCGGCCGCGAGATGCCCGGCCGCCGCTGGTCGGACGGCTTGCACCAGGCCGTAGAGGCCAAGGAAGCCGTCAAGATCGAGCGCGAGAACCAGACCCTCGCCACGGTTACATTTCAAAATTACTTCCGCATGTACAAGAAGC
>Ga0181538_10002680_pt1 | contig 18105 bp, 17 predicted proteins | sample PEATcosm2014_Bin_40_FD_119773 | JGI IMG/M metagenome (GOLD analysis project Ga0181538, IMG submission 119773) | Peatland microbial communities from MTU Mesocosm Facility, Houghton, MI, USA - PEATcosm2014_Bin23_30_metaG | ecosystem: Environmental > Terrestrial > Soil > Wetlands > Peat | place...
TCGAGATCACAACGCAGCGATCAACATTTTAAGGCGCGGTGTACGCCTTGTTGGTCTGTCTGAGATACCTCAGATTACCACAGAAGTTGGAGAGACATAAAAATGTCAAACCTGACCACTACCGAGGACTCGAACCTCCAATGACCTTGCGGTCGCTTGTATGCTTCACGGTTGCGGGGCATGATTCGGTCCGCCACCCCGAATTCGAATCGGGCACCTCATGCTTATCAGGCATGCGCTCTAACCAAATGAGCTAGTGGCGGATATTTTGAAATCTGTGGGCCAGAGAGGACTCGAACCTCCGATCTTCGCCGTGTCGAGGCGACGTTCTGCCACTGAACTACCAGCCCTCTTTGTAGCCCGTGCCGGATTTGGACCGACGACATCTGCCTTGTAGGGGCAGCGTTCTACCACTGAACTAACGGGCCATGTTGGTGAGGTCGACGGGGATCGAACCCGCATAAATCCCGCAAAGTTCCCGATTAGGAAAACGCGCTTCCCTTGCTTGGCAGTTTACGGCCAGACCCCCAGGGATTACTCCGTGGGGCAAGCTCCGGTGCATCCGCAACCTTGAGAACAATTTGCTGAAGTAGAGGATGGCCCGAGACGCGCCCTGCCAACTGTTTGCTTCAGCTACTCCGAGACTCCCCTTTCGAGGTACCGTTTCGTTTTACGATCGCCTATCCTTTCGGCCACGACCTCCTTGCTGCATTATACACCGAACGAAGCCAAAGATCAAAAAGAAAATGGTCGACCCGAAGGGAATCGGACCCTTGACTTTCCCCGTGTGAGGAGGACACTCTACCGCTGAGTTACGGGTCGCTGAGTCGGAGTGGCGGGATTTGAACCCACGACCACCTGTCCCCCAGACAGGTGCGCTACCAGGCTGCGCCACACTCCGAAAAATGGAAGCAGGGGCCGCGTTGCACCGGCATGGTAAGGGTTATGAGCCCCTACTGAGGCTATGTCTACTCTCCCTGCAGTCGGGGTAGCCGGATTTGAACCGACAATCCTCTCGTCCCGAACGAGATGCTCTACCAAGTTGAGCCATACCCCGAAATGGTAGCGGGAGTTGGATTCGAACCAACGACCTTCTGGTTATGAGCCAGGTGAGCTACCAGGCTGCTCTATCCCGCAGTGGTCAGGGCCGGAATCGAACCGGCTACACGTAAGTTTTCAGCCTACTGCTCTACCTTTTGAGCTACCTGACCGTGTTTTTATATCTGGTGTAATCTAAGAGAGACCCGTGCATCTCCCCATCGTTCCCTCTGAGAACCCACCGAAGTACCGGAGAGACTGCCTCCCCGGAGGATTCAACGCTAAGCGCCCTTGCCCGTGGGAGACGTGCCGATGGCACTTACCCATGGTGAAAGAGAAAGCCCAATTCACGTGCGTGCTCGACGCCGCGGACCAGGGAGGAATGGGCCTTGACGAGGTGAGTGACCTCTTGGGCCTAAGCATCGAAAGAGTGAAGCTTATTGAAGCGATGGCTACGCGCAAACTATCGAAGCTTGAAGAAAGGCTCCCAGGGCAAGGAAGCCTCTCGGAATTCGCTGATGGTGTTTACCAACCGGAAGGCTGGCGATTCTAGCAGATGTCCCAAGAAGAGAGGCTCGGCGCGTTGAATCCCTCGTCGTAGAAGCTATCGGGGTTTCTCTGCATCCGCTGGGTTACCCTATTCAGAGCCCGACGGTGGCGACGATTCGCGTTCCGTTTGTCCCATGGATAGGATCGGTAGTGGTCAGGTTTGACATTCCTTCAATCCTGAGTTATTCTGAGCACCAGTAGGATGATCCGCACGTTCAGATACCCGCTAAAGCCAACCAAAGAGCAAGAGAAAATCTTGTCTCATTGGTTAGCTTCATGTTGTGATCTGTACAACGGTGCTCTCCAGGAACGGAAAGAAGCCTACAAAAAGCTTGGGAAGTCTATCACCTGCAATGACCAACAGTTCAGTCTGAAGCTCATTCGGGCGGAAGATGAAGACTGGAAAGCCATTCCTGTTGTTGTCGGACGTTCCGCTCTACGAAGACTTGACAAAGCCTTCAATGCATTCTTCCGTCGGATCAAGAACGGAGAGAAGCCAGGTTATCCTCGATTCAAGCCGAAGCAGAGGTATTACAGTTTCAGCTTCCAACAGGCTTTGAACACGGAACCAGGGAAAGTTAAGATCCCCAAGCTAGGTTGGGTGAAGTTCCATGAGTACCGTCAGCTTCATGGAACGATCAAAGACGTTCTGGTCAAGAGAGAACTAGGCAAGTGGTTTGTCTGCTTCCAAGTCGACTTGGGGGAAGCACCCAAGAAGATGGAAGTGAAGTCCATCCCAGTCGAGAGACAGGTTGGGGTTGATGTTGGTTTGAAGTCTCTCGCGGTGCTCTCTACCGGAGAACACATCCCGAATCCGCACTTTGGAAGTAAGTCGGCGGCTACTCTTGCTCGAAGACAGCGTTCCTTGTCTCGCAAGCGTAAAGGTTCCAAGAACCGAAGAAGAGCGGTTACTCTGGTTGCGAAAGCTCACAAGCATATTGCTAACCAACGACAGGATGCCGCTCGGAAGATTGCTAAAGCACTCGTTGAAAGATTTGACCTCATCTGTTTTGAAGACCTCAACGTAGCCGGAATGGCGAAAGGACTGTTCTCGAAATCCATTAACGATGCCGGATGGACTCTTCTTCGACAAGCAACCAAGGACAAGGCTGAAAGTGCTGGTTCTTGGGATGTCGGAGTCAATCCATCCGGAACAACGATTGATTGCAGTCGTTGTGGTCAACCCGTTCCGAAGGGACTCGGAGAACGAATTCACAAGTGTCCTCACTGTGGACTCGTTCTTGATAGGGATCACAACGCAGCGATCAACATTTTAAGGCGCGGTGTACGCCTTGTTGGCCTGTCAGAGTCGCCTCTGATCACCACAGAAGTTGGAGAGACGTGAAAATGTCAAATTCGACCACTACCGATAGGATCGTTCCGTGTATACGATGCGGCGTGCCTTCTTGCACGAAAACTGAACTGCGGGAAGTGTTGAAATCATCTCTGATGCCTCCTTTGGCACTAAAGATGATCCGCGTCTTTCACTTGAGACATGCTCTTCTCCTTCTTTCAAGATTTACAAGAAGATCGTTAGCACCCCCAGAGGGATTCGAACCCTCGTCCCCGGCTTGAGGGGCCAGGCATCCTTCCCGTAGACGATGGAGGCATAGCGTCCCGTAGGGGATTTGAACCCCTGTTTACGGCGTGAGGGGCCGTCGTCCTTGGCCAGCTAGACGAACAGGACATTGAGGGTACGGCTGAGCCCTACCCTGGGTACTTATGCTCGAGGGAATACATAAGGGACAAACAACCTACGTAAACGGTTGCGAGCACGCCCAAGAAATCCAGGCGGCGGTACGTAGTGTTCCACTGGGCGCATCGCGTATAGCACGATGCTTCTTGTTCCACCGGCACACGGGATTACATCTGGAAATCCTGCATCAACGGAAGGGGTCTCGATGACCATAGCCCCGAACAAATAACTCAGAAACGCGTTTTCCATAGCGTCTCCCTACACCGGAGAATTTGTGGCCCTAGAGGGATTCGAACCCTCGTCCTCGGCTTGAAAGGCCAAGAATCCTTCCCGTAGACGATAGGGCCTTGGTCACCGTGCCAAGCGCTTGGCTTCGACCCCGGGGAGGACTTCGCTTCCCACGGAGCCAGGGATTCGGAAGGTTGATGTCTTCCGTTCGGCAACGTCCCTTGTTCTCGCGAGAGAACAGAGCTGATGAGAGGAATTGGACCTCCAACCTCCGCAGTACGAAAGCGGCGCTCTGCCAGATTGAGCTACATCAGCGAAAAGGTCAACCTCTCCCAAATTCAAGGCGCGCGCCCGAAACATCCCCCATTAGGGGGTAGATCCTCCCTATAATAAGGGGACATCCCGTCAAGGTTGACCTAGAGTTCGGCACGAAGGCGCGAGGTCGTAAAAGGCAACCTCTTTTCCGCTGCCACGGACGAACGATTAGACCCATTTCCTGGCAGGAATTTGGGTTTATCGTTCCTATCATTCACCTTCATGCCTAGTGGAGCGTCCGAGAATCGAACTCGATTGGCGTTTAGCACGACGTTTACAGCGTCGCCCGCATCCATAACGGTCTACCGCTCCGTGGTCGGTCACAACTCCTTGAGGGAGTCATGCCGCCTAGTGGAACTTACCGGAGTCGAACCGGTGTTTCTAGCTTGCGAAGCTAGTGTCCTCCCAATTGGACGAAAGCCCCATACCTACCTACTTTACACCAAGCACCGCGCGCTGTCAACCCATTTTTTGTCAACACGGCGGGAGAGTGTTGAGGGAGACCAAAATCTCCGTGTACCGAGAATTGAGGGATTGTTAGACGATAGCTCAGCAGTATTTCCTAGGGTTCAGCTAGGCGTCTTGCTTAGACGAGGCTTCGCTGTGGGACTGACTACCCACATTTCCGAGTGTTCCGCTCGTTGTCTTATCCTTCAAGAGGTATACACCGAACGTGGCGCGAGATCAAACTTTTTCTGCATTTGCTCCAGAGAAGGAACTCGAATCCTTAACCTGACGGTTAACAGCCGCCCGCTCTGCCAGTTGAGCTACTCTGGAATGACTACATTTCAATCGAAAAAACGAAAGGGCGGAGGCCGTTGGCTTGGGAGCTACTTGGCCCCCGCCCCTTCCACGAACAGACAGGAGAGGTGTCGTCTTCTTTGCGCCAAGGGTTTGGTCGTCCCTTGATCTTTCCGCCCCGCTATCCCTCCGTATTCTCGAGGTCTCTCGCCGCGGGCGCACATTTTTCCAGGTCTACCCTGGTGAAGATGAAGAGCGTTCGGCACTACCCGAAGGCTGGTCACCTTGTCCTGCTAAATTGTCAAGGATCAGATAACCCGAAAGCTATCTTAGCTGGGAGAGAGGGATTCGAACCCATCGTACTCCGAATCAGAATCGGAGGTCCTACCGTTAGACGATCTCCCAATATTTCTACCTGAATAGGTAGGAGTTTGTGAATGACAATTAGGGCATAGAAGTCTGAGGTTTTCTAACCTGTTATCGTGCTTGTGTCCATTTATATGATCCAAGTGTAAAGAGAGATGCTTACCTCGCCACTCACTCAAACCACACTCGTAACACTGATCTTTCAGTAAACCTTTCGCAAGAAGCCTACTTTTGAGATGCTTACGTGCAGTCTTTCGACCCACCACAAGCAACTCTTCGAGAGGAATCAGATCAGGACCTCGATAAATAAGGCGACCCGTGGCAACAGCTTTGTCCCAAGAATCCCCACACATTCCAAAGTGATGTAAACAATCACTTCGAGAATAACCTTCATCGTGGTAACACTGAACCTCATTCCAATTGTAGGTATTTCTCCTTCTTGCCTCAGTAATACCTGCCTTTCTTACATGGTAGCAGACAGTTGATTTATCAAGACCCAACTCTTTAGCAACCTGCCCCTGACTCATACCTGAACGTATAAGAGGGACAACCAAGTCTCGAGTTCTCATATCCAACTGGAAGTATAAACGGAAAAACTACCAGTTTGAAATCGTGAGATGCCTCGGAATCGAACCGAGCCCTGCGGATTAAGAGTCCGATGCTCCGCCTTGGAGCTAGCATCCCATAACCCTCTTTTGAGGGAGTGGGAGGCACGAGACTTGAACTCGCATCAGTTTGCTTAAAAGGCAAAAGCTCTACCGGTTGAGCTAACCTCCCTTCTTCTGTTTTGGCCCGGGCTTCTTGCCGGGCTCGGTCTTGCGTTTCATTTTGATCACGTCCTCTGTTGCAATCGTCGGTGGTGGGGGCCGGACTCGAACCGGCACAGCTTTTAACGGGAGTTTTACAGACTCTTGGGTTCACCAATACCCAGCCCCACCAAAGAATATGGAGGCTCTGGGCTTCGATAACTCTCTCGCAGGGTCATATTGTTTTCCTCTCTACAATCGAAAGTCGCCAAGATCAAACTTTTTCTGAACCCTGAAACGCCGAAGGCCGCTACCCTCGTTTCGGGAAGCGGCCTTCTGAAACCCTCTCGGGTGATGAAGATCCGCTTCCCTATGTACCTGCCTCCTGATTCGTAAAGCGAATATCGAATAAGGAGGCGGTAGCAGGGGTCGTGGTAAGGCTTGGTTTGGATCCCGGATACCGCTTGCTCAGGCCGCACCACGACGCCGCCAACAGGCTTTTGACCTGTTGCTTGGACATCGGTTGATGCAGTTCCCTGGTTCTCATGTCTCGGTTTCCGTGGATTTGTTCGCGAGTGGCGACTCAGAGGACAAGTCTGGGCTCCACCTTCTGTTGCTTAGTAGCTTTACACCCTCTAAGTGGCTCACGCAAGAGAAAAATTCATCGAGCATCACTTTTTTTTGTGGCGACCAAAAAAACCTAATGATTACGTGGTTAAAGTGCCTGCGGCGGTGACGGTAGCCACTCCGGAGATGGTAGCATGGGCCCCTCGTTGTACTCCAGCGGTACTTGTGAGGCTCGAGGATCCTGAGATAGACGAAGCCACTCCTCGAACGGGCCTGGCGGTTACTGTAAGGTTTGAAGACCCTTGCATCGTGGCGCCTACTGGCTCCGGTTGGAAGGGAGGGATCAAGCCCCCAGATGACGTTCCGACCTGAGTTTTGTTCAACCGACCGAGGAAGGCCGTCTGCGTCCCAAAACCGTTGGCAGCCTGTCCATAAAGGACAGCGACGGGAACGAAGGGGCTCCAAGGGCCTGAAGGAGCAGTGAACGCTTGAGTTACTCCGTTGATGAAGAAGGCCACGGCTCCGTTTGCGTCCCAAAAGAGCCTGATCTGAAGAACAACCCCCGAAGGAATCGCCGATCCAGAAGGAGTCCCTTGTACCTGAGTTGTCCCCGTGTTGTCCGTGATGAAGAAGTTGGGACGATTTTGAGTATCCAAGGAGATACCGGCATACATTGTGGTAGAATTTACGTTTCCTACGATGAAGGCCACACCCTGGACGGTTCCCGCGGTTCCGGTGACGAGGTCGACTTGGATAGAGCCTCGCGCCCCGGATCCTAACGGAGAGGTTTGAGGATTGCTCGTACCGATTCCTTGAAGAGCACTGGCCCCAGAGACGAGATCATACTCACCACCGCCGGTGAGCTGAAGGACGGCGCCCGGGAGAAGCTTGGTTACAATCCAGGGCCCAGGGGAAGGAGCGCCCGACGAAAGGATAGTCGGTTGGGATACGGGGGGAAGAGACGAATCTCTGACCGAGTAGGCATTGGTAGCCTCTCCCGTCGCGATGTTGGGCACCAAGCCTACGGTAGCTTGACCGGGGGACGCAAAGCCATTGTAGCTTACGTCGACGATCATTCCGTAAGCTCCGATCATGAAGGGGGTGTCCGGCATCGGGATTGGCATGGTAGTCTCTTCTTAAGTAGAGTTGATGACTTCTTTATGAGCCCAGCACAAAAAGTTCTTTTGAGACCCCCTTAGAGAGAATGTACCCCTCCAGAGACCCCATCCCCCAAAAAGTGCAGTCGATGCTGAAGACGGCCTCAGACTCCACAACAACGACCCGACCCTTCTTTTGCCGGATCTTCAATTCCCCATGGGACCAGTTCGTTATGCACTGGGCTCCTATCATCTACGACTTTCTTGGACATGCCCTCGGACCTTACGGAAAGGAGCCCCTCCAGGAGATTCAGGCGATGAGTGATGGGGAGCATTCCGCCGGAGCTACCGCGAGCTTCAATCCAGGAACCGGACAGGTACGCCTTTCCTTGTCCGTTGAGAACAAGCCTGGGCAAACCTTGGAAAAGCTCACGCATGAATTTACTCACGGGTCTCTTGCATTATTCCCGGAGGGAGATTCATTCTACGAAGAAGGGTTTGTCGATTATTCGGTTTGGACGATGGCCCATGCGCCTATCTGGGAGCCCTACCGCAACGAGATGATCGAAGCCGCCGCGTTCAACATCAAAATGCGTCGAGAGCGAGCGATGCTTGACCTTTCGGATTGGGACCGCAAGCGTTGGGCCGGGGGACTTTACGCGAGTCTTTCTCGGGGCCCTTTCATTATAGCTTCCCTACGGCACCGCAAGTCCGAGAACAACTACACGTGGTGAGCCCCATGTACAACTACGATCGACGATGGTGCTCAAAAGTAGCCGGATCCTACCCTGACTATGAAGTTAGAGTACGCATGCGAGGAGATGTAGATAATTTTAAGGAGATGTTGGAACGAATACAAGACTATGGGGCTCCCGGACACAGCTTCGGTATTGTTCCTGACGAGAATGACCCTAACACAGGAAAAAAAACCAAGAGCATTCGGTTTTTGGGATGGAGATGGAGCGGACTGGATACACTCTATAGATATTGTACGACTAGACGAAGAAAGCGGAGAATGAAATGCGAATCGTGAAAGACTACAGCAACCGAGGTCGAAAGTCTGCGGTGAACATCGCTCCGAGCACGATCGTTGACGAAGCAAAAATCTCCGCAAACGCAGGGGGAGCGCGGAGTAAAAAGGAAGCCATGATCGCTCATGAAACGGCTTCCAACCAACGAGCCCAACGGCAACGAGTTCCAGCCAACACGAAGCTAGGCAAGAAGCGTTAACGTGAGGACGTGGTATGTCTACGTCCTTTACAGCGTAACGACCGGTCGCCTCTACACGGGAATCTCAACATCTCCAACGCGAAGGCTTGAGGAGCACAACACAGGAAAGAGAGGAGCGAAAGCTACCCGAGGAGGCCGCCCTTGGAAGATCGTTCGCGTCGAGATGCTAGGAACGAAGAGTGCAGCCCTCAAGCGAGAAGCGACGATCAAGAAGCTCAAACGCGCAGAGAAGCTTCTTATCGTAGGTCTATCCTGCTAATCATCCTCCTCAGAGATATTTACAAACAAAGCATTAACATTTTCTCGTTGGCGATCATATTCCTCTTGCCTTCGGATTATTGTATCAATTCTTGCCAACGAGACCTTGACAGCCTCTGGATCATTGTCAAAGCCAATGAACCGGAAGTCCCCTATGATTGCGGCCAAGCACGTTGTTCCTGACCCACAGAATGGATCCACAACGAGGCCCTCACTCGGCGTAACCATCCGCATGAGGTAAAGCATCAGCTCAATTGACTTCACGTTCCGTTGGTTGTTCTTTACGTACTTATCGTCAATATCGTCTTTCTCCTCACGACGCACCCTTGAGAACGTGATAAGGTTTGAAAATCCCTTATCCCCAAGAAAAGCCGCTTCGAGGTTGAGTGCTCCCGTTCTCGTCTTCTGAAGTTGTTTCAGTAATGTGCTCTCTTGCAAGGGCTTTCGCAAGAGCCACCAGCATTCGATTGCGGAAGGCAGAACGGTTCCCCATCCTGACCACGCGGGATCCAATCTCCCTAAGTCCACATTCTTCGGGAGAATCGGTTGCAATCGTTGATAAATGCAATCTTGAACTTCAAATCCTACGTCCTCAAGAGCATCCACCGCCCAATGGCTTGAGGGAGGGGGTGCTCCTACCACAGCGTGCCCTCCCGGTTTCAAGACACGAAGTAGCTCAACCCCTACTTGATGTAAAAGTGTTTTGAAGGATCTCTTCGAGCGATCCTTATAGCTTGGGGGATCCGTGAGGACCGCATCTACGGATTCCGAAATAAGATCCTTGAGCCCATCCACGCAATCCGTGAGCGTGACCGTATTTTCATTGATCACTCAGTCCTCATCACTTCCGATGCTGGCGAACATAGCATCCAAGGAAGACCTCACAGTGCGCTTTGAGATCTCGTTCTCAGTGATTTTACTGAGGCGACGCTCCGCAATCTTATGGTACATAGGATCCTTCTCGATCCCGAGGTAATCGCACTCTTTACTCAAAGCCGCCACACACGTTGTCCCCGATCCACAGTAAGGATCCAGAACAAGGCCCCCAACCGGTGTAACGAGACCTACGAGCCATGCCATAAGCCCTTCGGATTTTACGGTGGGATGAACATTTTCATCAGGCTTAGCCGGAACGAAGAGATCCAAAAGTTGCTTGGGAATGAGTGCCTCGTTGGTAGTCAACTTAGGATCGTTCCCTTCCTGCGGCCAATGGGCGTTAAAACGCGCAAGCTCCTCAGGAGTTAAAGCTTCCTCCTTCAACCGAAAGAGACGTTCCCCCCTCTTATTGGAAATCTTGCCTTGTAGCATACCCCTGTTCTTTTCTTGCTTGCTGGCCTTGCCCGTGTAGAAGAAGGGGGCGTCGGGGGCGAACTGACCGAAGAAGCGCGAGGATCCTTCACTCTGAGCTTCAAGAGTCTTGACGGGACATCCCTCAATGCACTCGTAAGAAGCCCCTTCCGACGCTCGTGTACACTGAGGACTATGGGTCAGAGTCACGTTTGGAGGCCATCGACCGGCCGAGGTGACATCACTCGCCCCTGAGAGGCTAGACGAATTCTTCCAGGACCCCGACCACGACCCTCCTTCGGACTTGATGCGTTCAACTTGCTTTTTGTGATTCTCGAAATCCTCTGGACTCGAGTGCTGAATGCGCGTGCCGCCGATGTTGAGAACCCCTGTTCCCGTAGTGATGACCTGATCCGTGAGGGAGGGCTCAACAAGAGGCTTCCTGAAGCAGAGGATAGGCTCCCAACTTGGCTTGAGCGCCGTACCATACCCCTCGAACTTCTTTGCCAATTGCTCAAGCCGAGCCATCTCCTCAGGATTGCTTTCCTTCAGATCTTTGGCTCGCTCAAGAAGCTTCTTGGAAATGTTGGTGCTCTTGGGGAAACCCATTCCATGAAGAAACGCGAGGCAGGGGGAGCCGAACAAGCTAGAAACCGTGTCTCGGTTGTCGAAGCCCGCGGCGCGCAATCCGATAGACATAATATCCCATGTCCTAGTCCCGGCGAAGCAAAGCACGTGACCTCCGGGCTTGAGGACGCGGTAGCATTCACGCCACATTGCAACGCTAGGGATTTCCCATGGCTTGCCCATGAAATCTTTTTGAGGTACTCTTGGAGTATGAAACCTTTGCACCAAAATGGCTGGCAACGAAACATCAAACGCGATTGTCCCGTCTGTGGGGTAGGCTACTTGGCCAGTGAGAAGTACTTGGAGACTGGAAAGCAAACGACCTGCTCGCGTAAGTGCTCCTATGTTCTCAGGGGTCGTCAATGTCAATCCAGGATCGACAGGATCTGTGGAGTTTGCCAAAGACAATTCTCCCGTCCTACTTCTCAAGTCAAGAGTAAGTACGGCTTTAACTTCTGTTCCAGAAAATGCCAATACTTGGGAAGAAGTCTCGGACTCTCTAAACGCATTGTGACGAAGCCTTACCAATATACGAAAGGTGGACTCACCAAGATGAGTAAAACAGCAGCACGTCTCTATACATCCGGGAAAGGTTTGGCTTTCCCTGAGACAGAGTTGGCTGTCGTTCATACTTTGACTGAGATGCGAATCCAGTTTATTCACCAACACGTCATTGAATTCGACGAGGGGGCTTACGTCGTTGACTTTCTTTTCCCTAACAACCTGATCATCGAGTTGGACAATCCTCAGAGACATAACAGAGAGCTTAGGGACTACGACGCGAAACGTGATAGATTCCTCGAAACCCTTGGTTTTCACGTCATCAGAATTTGGGACAATGGCCATTCTGACAACGTTGTTCGCACAGTGCTTTCGACCCTTCTTGAGAGGTCCTAAAGACTGAGCCCCCTCTAAGTAGGCTTTAATCTCTTCAGCCGTAGGATCGTGATCCCCGAGACCATAGGGTGGATCCGTCACGACCGAATCGACACACGCGTCCGGAAAGGTCTTCAGAACTTCCGCGCAATCCCCAAGAATAACTTTGTTGATTTCCATCGTCTCTCTCCTACACCGGCTCAATAGCCGAGGCCGAAATTTTGTGCTTCCTGGGTTAACTCATCGAGCACATGGTTAAGCAAAATTTTGACGAAAAGCTTTCCGCCCGGCGGAGTGATGAGCTGACCCATCCAAGATACGACGCCCCCTAAGCTTGAAAACTGAGGGAAGAATCTGGAGGCGCTCCCGGTATCTCCATAGTTAGCCTGAGCTGAGTAGAAAGGCATTTTAGAACCAAAAGAACTAGTGACAGCTTTATGAGTAGGATTTCTATCGAGATCACTACGGAGTATATCGCTCTGTTCGTCCAACAAACGGATAGGGCACTCCGAAGAACAATCATAGGCGGGAATGGTCTCAAGCCCGCTCGGAGCATAATCACGCCTGGGGCTTCTAAGTTGATTCTTCCACTTCATGCACCGATTTTCGGTTTCATTGAGCACGTGAGAGGTGAGAAGCGTTGAAGACTTCACCTGCCGTTCCCCAACAAGCTGACATTCAGGAGAATGTACAAACACAACGTTCGGTGGCCAGCGTCCTAAAGGGTTCGCGGGGGCTGCCTCTTGATCGGCCTCACTATCGTAAGACTTATCGTGGAACGCACGATAGCTACGCACCTTACCCCAAGGAACCTGAGGCACTCCCGGAATCCGACACGCGTCGATGTTCAAGCTGCCAACTCCGGTCACGGTGACGTGGTCTAAGGGGCTTACCTTACTCGATGACTTTCGAAGAAGAAACGCGAAGAGGGCTAGGGGTCCGGGAACGAAAATGGCAAACGAGTCCCGAACCTGAAAACCGCTCAATCGAAATGGCAAGACGCCTTCAGGCTCCCCTAGAAACACAAGGTAAGCCCCCTGCGTGAGCTTCTCCACAAGAAGGGAGTCCCATGTGTCAACGATGGCGGCGTCCACTAGGGGGAGTCTACACCATCGACTCAGACCAAACGAGGCCATTCAAATCGAGGGGCCACACTGCCGAGCTGAGCCGTGGTTTTCTGAAACCAGCTCTCGGTTGCGTAAGCAGTCTGGAGAACGTCTGTCTTGGTTTCTTGGAGGGTGTGGTAGGCGTTGTGTAAATTGACAACCCCTTGTTTCTGGGTAGGCCATACCACTTGGAAAGCGGGATCTGGGCAGGCCACGTGAACAAGAAGCTCGATGGCAATCTTCAGTTCTCTTAGAACCCCATTCAGAGCCTTAAGACCGTAGATATACCCTTGAACCACTTTGCGTTCTTCACGCAAGAGGCCCTCTACGTCACCTTTTTGAATGAGAGGGCCGAACTTCTCATCCAGCTTCTGGTTGAACTCCGAGGAAACCATCGCCAGGTGCATAGAATGACTAGGACCCGACATGAAGTTCTTCTTGATGGCCTGAAACATGTCGGCCTTCATCGTCGACCACGAAGAGGGGTAGAGACGAATACCTGATCTGCTGTAGGGATGCTTCAGAAGCGAAGGGCCTACTACGATGGCTTCTTGACCTGGCTTGGGATTCTCAGTACCCAAAATTTCTCGGTCATCGTAACCCTCCATATTCAGCTTGAGGTAAAGAAGGGCATCCGGGTGGATGCGCTCCAAAGTGGATCGAAGCCTCGAATTACTTACAATTTCCTTGAGAATGAGACGAGCGTTTTTGTCGTCCATCACATCATCGAGACTTCGATCTTGAGAGATTTCCTCTTGCATTCCCTCATCTTCCCCCGTGTCCCGAGTCAGGGAGTGTTCCCGCCTATCGTGTTTCTTAATCTCGTTGATGCCGAGGTTGCGAATTGAATTCTGAACGTAGCCTATCGCCTTGCTGAGAGGCTCCGGATTGATATCTTTACCAAACCCGGCCAAGAAACTTGTGAGTACATTCATCACAAGATCCTCGACCTTATCCGGGCGTCCACCGGAAACTCGCATCGCGGACGCATAAAGAGATCCGGCGATATCCGCTCCATAGTTACGAGGGAGACGCTTGTCTGAGCTAAGCTTATGAACTTGGCTGTTCCAAGAACCAGGATTTTCTTCTTTCCACTTCTCCATCCAACTCAAAGCATCCTCCCCTTGAATAGGAGGCATCCCTTGAACCCCTGCCAAGAGGAACATGATCGCAAACGTGTGCCCCACACCGGCCGTATCTCTGGCCGATTTGTCGAGAGACTCTATATCCCCCTCGAAAGAGAGAAGCGTCGAGAAGACACGATCTAATCGACTACTGTACGTTTCTGAGGCGAGAAGGAGATGCCTTCGAAGCTCTCCAGCTTGAGCAATGAGGGTAGCGATGTGGTCCATGGACTTCCGTTTTTCCTGGTCGACTCAACCTTACGCCGTCGACAAAAGGAAAAGCTAAGCCGCTTGCCCTCGGATGTCTTCGATGGACCGCAGAACCTCTCGACGCACATACTCAGGGATTTTAATCCTGTGAAGGGCGTCCGGCATAAGAACCCCTTGCTTCAGAAGCTCAAACAACCGCATCTCGGTTTGTTGAATAGGCTGACCGGAAGGTCCTCGCCTCATCTTCTTGTGCAGAACCTCCGAAATACGGGTGATAGCTTGTTGAGCCATAGTCTTGGCTTCTTGGCGCATTCCAAATGGATCTTCGAGGTTCGCTTCCCATTCCCGATCCTCCTCATTATCCTCTCGAAAGGCCATAGGCTGATCTTGAGCCCACTTGCGCCGGTAGGTACGGCACCAGTTCAGGAAGTCCGAGTAGATGCTTTTGGACAAGTAAGATATAAAATGAGCCTTTGTCGGCTTGATGTGAAGGCTTTCCAAGGATTGAGGGGCCCGCTTCCGAAAAGTCATACAACGGATTCTCCCATCCTTACCAAGAACTTCGTCCACCGTGAGCGACTGGACGTCGTTGATGTCAAAGATAGGCTCTACATGCTTTAATCGACCGATAGGCTTTCCTTTCGCCCTTCTCTCAATCTTCTCCCGAACCACCTCACGAAGCTCGTCGATGTTATAAGGCGTCGGCATCCAGGCCCCCTGAATTTGGCACACAATGAATCGAGGGTTGAATTCGTTCCCAGCTCGAACGGGGGTACCCCTGTGGTATTTTCGCATCTGATTCAGCCATTGACTTCGGCTCACTCCGAGGTAGGTGCAAACCTGAGTCGTATTCAGATGACGAGGAAATTTATCGTTGATCGACTCAAAGAACAAGGACAGGATGTCCTTCTCGATCAGGCGCTTCCAGATGTAGCTAAGAAGCTCATCAAAATTCCGGGTGACCTTGTTATGCTTCCGCAACGAAGAAGCCACGAAGGCCGCATAATCACGATACAACTCAGTGTTATTGTGAGGGATTCCTTTAGGCCAGTCCTCTTTGATGGAAAGAGAATTCTCATGCGTCGCCGCAACCGGTTTGATCTTCATCTCACCCCTACAATCCACAGGACCTAAGATCAAAGCGTCCTGGTGCTTTACGGAACCAACGCCTCTAAACCTTGGAAAAAGACACCCTACCCCTAGACGATAGGTCTCTCTCCTCAACTCCAAGACACGCCTACGGTTGGCTACGTTGCTGTATCTTCATCGGATTGAGTTGTTGTTCCTTCTGTCGCTCTCGCTGCTGTCGCTCTCGTTATATAGGTCTTGGTTGTTTTCGCAGTTCTAGCTCGATGACTTCTTGTATTATTGGGGTCTTCAACTTCACAACTCCCTTAAATCAACTAGAATAGAGGATCCAAGGGAGAGATCGGGATCCCCTAAGGGATTTCGGGACGATCTCTGGTGCTACTTTGGTCGGAGCAAGATCCAGAGCCCCGAAGCCCTGTCTCCCTCTCATCGGGTTCCCTAGGGGTGCTCTCCCATCGAAGGGATCCCGAGACCATCTCCCAAGGCGTATTACCGGCTCTCCCCTTGGGTTGAAGCAGTTGGCTTTTCAAAGTGGGTATCCCTAGAGCAAGGGCACTCTGACCTCACGAAGAGGCACGGAACCTGTTAACCGATCGTGGAGCCTCACGATGTCCCCCGCTATACACCCGCCTGTCACCTGAGCGCAAGCTTTTTTTCTCCGAGGGGGCTTGAAATCTGAGAACCGGTGTACTCTTGCACTATGGTCCCTGCTACGATTTTGGAAATTAGCGATGTAGTCAATAAACCCCGGGTCAAAATGGATCTACCCTCTCCGATGAGACTTGGAGACAAGCTGAGACTTCGGTTCCGACTCTCCAGACAGAATGGGGGGCGCTACGAGATCCTCGATGTAGTCGGGGAGTTCCAGGTTCGATCCGTAAGCTTTGATACTTCAGGGGGAAGGGTCCGTCAGAACCTCTCGGTTGAATCGACGGGTGTAGCTCCTTCCTGGAAAGCTGTTAAAAAAGAAAGCGTTCCTCCTCCAAGAAAATTGGGTCCCGCGAAAGCACCGCCCACTCCCATTGAATGAAGCCTAGGAACGCCTTCTACGCTCATCAGGAGTAACCTCCCTTAAAAGAATCATCGGTCTTCTGAGGGGCCTCCTACCGCGGCCGTAGGCCCCTTCTGAGACTGATAGTGACTACCGAGCTGAGTGGATCCGTAGGGAACCTGGCATGGGGACGCTAAGCGCGTGAAATTGATCTGAGCGATCTTCATACCAGCCCAGAGCATAATCGACCATGGCCCGTGGTTCACGACCTCTAGGGTAATTTGTCCCGACCACCCCGCATCAACCCAACCAGCCGTCACGTGCACCGCGAGAAAAATACGTCCTAGACTAGACTTTCCTTCAACGCGTGCCACAATGTCCCTAGGGCAGTGGATGATCTCGGCGGTAGAGGCAAGAAGACAAGCTTTTGGCTGGAGAAGAAAGCCTTCCTTGAAGGAAATGGGGTACATCCCTTCTTTTGGCTTGTCTACACGAAGGTCCATAACCTTCGAAGACGTCATGAAGGGCATGAGGCCCTCTTCGTGAAGAGTCAAATCGTAGCTTGCTGGTTGAACGAACCTCTCGTTAAATGGCTCAATGAGCTTCGAGGCCAAGCGGGAAATTTCGTGATCAGGAAGTAACCCTGGTAGATCATACATAAAGACCTGGTACACCAAATAGATATGTCCGACGCGATTTCATTTTCCCTAACTTTCCCTACGAGCGAGGTTGCGATTAAATTCGTTACTGAGGTGACTCGCGTTTACAAAACACCCTGCTTGCGTTATGGTGTAGTTGTATACCTCGTGGCAGCGGAAGAGCAAGTCATGATTAACATTCTCGCCCTAGGCATGAAGTATGGGTGCGTTCGGAATCTCTAGTCTTCATCTCCGGCAAATCCTGAGATTTGTTACCACTCAGAGCCTCCCACAATCGAAGGTCTCGTAGATCAAATGACCATTTTGAAAATCCTCCACTACCCGGACCCTATGCTGAAAAAAACGTGTAAACCGGTAGAACAGCTTACTCAAGAGCTACAGATTTGTATCGCGGACATGGCCGAGACGATGGTCACTGCCAACGGGGTAGGTCTCGCCGCTCCTCAGATTGGTCTCCCTTTACGAATTTTCCTTGTTGACATCTGGTGGAAAGAGGTGCATCAGTACGACAAAACGCTTATCTTTATCAACCCAAAGATCACAGCGTTCGACGGATCTCAACGTGGAAAGGAAGGATGCCTCTCCTTCCCAGGGCTCTCCGCTCACGTAACCCGGGCTCAAAAGATAAGAGTTTCGGCGACGGACATCAACAATAGGTCCTTCGAGATGGACGCAGAGGGATTTCTCGCCGTTGTCATCCAGCACGAGATGGACCACCTAAACGGACTTTTGATGCTGGATCGCGTCAGTCTTTTGGCCAAAAAGTTGATGTTAAAAAAGCTTTCTTAATGGGAGTCATACTGGACGCCCAAGCTGTGCCAGACATCTTTCAGTTCTTGAATGGGCATATGGGCAGCTTTGCTCAAGTTATCCTTGAGCCACCCATAGAAAAGAATACCGTCTTGTTTTCTGGCGGACCAGTAAAGTGTATCTTGGTAAAAGGGTGCCAGATTCTCTCTGGGAAAAAGAGCCCTGTTGGTCACATGGAACTCATGAGGGCTCGCGGTAATTCGGACAACAGAACCATCCGGGAACTCCTTCTCCAGCTCAATCTTTGTCCCCATTGGCTCTACATCGACACCGCGAAGAACCATGCTTATCCGGTTGGTTGACACAAATCAAACAACTTGAGGATAATTCGAAGCTGTGCCAAGCTCTTTCGATACCTTGGTAGTAAGCTTCCGGCTTGCTGGTGAAAACGCTTTTCTGCTCCGTCCTATGACGCTGAGAGAAGCCTGGAATTTCTTCCAATCTTCGTGTCGCGCTTCTAGGATCGGTTTCACTACGGACGGATGATCATCAAGA
>Ga0181538_10002686_pt1 | contig 18084 bp, 15 predicted proteins | sample PEATcosm2014_Bin_40_FD_119773 | JGI IMG/M metagenome (GOLD analysis project Ga0181538, IMG submission 119773) | Peatland microbial communities from MTU Mesocosm Facility, Houghton, MI, USA - PEATcosm2014_Bin23_30_metaG | ecosystem: Environmental > Terrestrial > Soil > Wetlands > Peat | place...
GATTCTCTTATTGGGTAGGAGCATAGTAGCCCAATCTCCAGAAGGGCCGGAGAGGAGGCAGCCCGCGCGGTTGCACCAGCTTGACTTGGACCCGCCGGTATTTGCCATTCCTTTCCAGGTTCTTCGGAGAGTAGCCGATAATATACTGATTGCGCAACTCGATGCCGATTTTCTCCGCGATATTGGGGAGTTCGTTGAGGTTCTCCACCGGAAAATGCCGTCCGCCGGTCTGTTCCGCGATTTCGCTCAGCAGGCTGGGGCCCGCCAGTTCTTCCGCGGTCCGGCCGCGCGTGGCCGCCGGCTCGAAAATACCGATCGCATAGATTTGGACGTCCGCTTCGCGCACCAGGTTCTTGATTTCCGCTTCGGTGTAGCGGCTGTTGTTGTCGCCGCCATCGGAAATGATCAGCAGGGCCTTGCGGGCATTTTTGGCCTTCTTCATCTGGTGCAAGCCCAGGTACACGGCGTCCAGCAGCGCCGTCTTGCCCCTGGACGGCGTGAAAGCCAGACGGTTTTGGATCTCCTCCAGGCTGGTGGTGAACTTGATCGCCAGTTCGGCGCGGTCGCTGAACTCCACCAGGAAGAATTCGTCCTCGGGGTTGGCCGTCTTGAAGAATTGAGCCACCGCCTGGCGCGATTTTTCCAGTTTGCTGCCCATGCTGCCGCTGCAATCGAAGACGATGCCCACCGACAACGGAGCATCCTCGCTGGAGAACTGCAGAATTTGCTGCTCGGTCTTGTCCTCGAAGACGCGGAAGTTCTCCTTCTCCAGCCCCGTGACAAACCGGTTGAGCGGGTCGGTGACGGTGACCGGGATCAACACCAGCGTGGTATCCACGCGAATATTGCTCTTCGGCAGAACCTCGCTCGGCGCTGGCGGCTTGGGGCGAGGAACAATGGAAACCTGCGCGTCGGCACCCGACTTTTCATCGGCGTTTTCAATAGCCGTAACCAAGGAAATCTGGAGTAAGGGAACGACGCTGGCCACTACCAGCACGCGGCTCAATCGCAGGCCCATCGCAGCTTCCCGGTCTTTCCTTCTTCCATGAGTGTAGCACAGCATTTTTGTGGTAGAATCTCCTGTGCGCCGTAAAATTTTGGGCGTTATCCCTGCGCGTTATACTTCTTCTCGTTTCCCAGGCAAACCTCTCGCTCGAATCGGCTCCAAATCGATGCTGGAGCATGTATTCGAACGCACCTCCCAAGCCCGCTACCTGACCAGCGTCACCATCGCCACCGACGATGAACGCATCGCGGACGCCGCGCGCAGCTTCGGCGCGCCCGTGCGCATGACGCGCGCGGACCACTTGTCGGGCACCGACCGCGTGGCGGAGGTGGCATCCGCCGACACGGCCGAACTGGTCGTCAACATCCAGGGCGACGAACCGCTGATCGATCCCGCCGCGATTGACGCCGCCATCCTGCCCCTGCTCCACGACGACGAGATCGCGATGGGTACGCTGAAGAAGCGCATTGAGGATCCGCGCGAGATCGGCGATCCCAACGTGGTGAAGGTGGTCACGGACCGATCCGGAAACGCGATCTATTTTTCGCGGTCCACCATTCCTTATTTGCATGTACCGCTCCCTGACGGTCGCGGCTCGGAAGTGGCGCACTACAAACATGTTGGCTTGTACGTTTACCGCCGGGACTTTCTCCTGGGATACTCCGATCTGCCGGTGGGGCCGCTCGAACAGGCCGAGCGGCTGGAGCAGTTGCGCGCACTGGAAAATGGCTACTCTATCCGGGTGGTCGAGACCGAGTACGAATCGCTGGGCGTGGATACGCCCGAGGATCTGGAACGAGTGTCGAAGCTGTTTGAGGCTTCGATCGAACTTGCGAAACCATATGGCTAAATACGTATTTGTGACCGGCGGTGTGGTCTCATCGTTGGGCAAGGGCATCGCCGCGGCTTCCATCGGGTGCCTTCTGGAGAGCCGCGGAATACGAGTCACCCTGCAAAAGTTCGACCCGTATCTCAACGTGGATCCCGGCACCATGAGCCCCTTCCAGCATGGCGAGGTGTTCGTCACCGACGATGGCGCCGAAACCGACCTGGACCTGGGCCATTACGAGCGCTTCACGCACGCCAAGCTCACGCAGGCCAACAATGTTACCTCGGGCCGCATCTACGAGCAGATCATCACCCGCGAGCGGCGCGGCGACTATCTGGGGAAGACGGTGCAGGTGATCCCGCACGTGACCAACGAGATCAAGGCGGCCATGCGCAAAGTCGCGGCCGACGTCGACGTGGTCATCGTGGAGATCGGCGGAACCGTCGGCGACATCGAGTCGCTGCCATTTCTGGAGGCTATCCGCCAGATGCGCCACGAGCAGGGCCGCGACAATTGCGTCTTCGTGCACGTGACCCTGGTGCCCTGGATCGCCGCCGCCCAGGAACTGAAGACCAAGCCCACCCAGCATAGCGTGAAGGAACTGCGCGCCATCGGTATCCAGCCGGATATCCTGTTGTGCCGCTGCGAACGCTTCATTTCATCGGAAATGAAGGACAAAATCGCGCTGTTCTGCGACGTGGACGCGCGCGCGGTGGTGACCGCCCGCGATGTTCCATCGGTCTACGAAGTCCCGCTGGTATTCGCCGATGAAGGCGTGGACGAGATGGTAGTGCGGATGCTGAAACTGGACGGCGGGCCGCGCGACCTGAGCCAATGGAGCGCCATGCTGAGCCGCATGCGGCATCCGATGGACGAAGTCTCCATCGGCCTGGTAGGCAAATACGTGGAGTACGAGGATTCCTACAAGAGCCTCAAAGAGGCCCTGCTGCATGGCGGCCTGGCGCATCAGCTCAGAGTCAGTATCAACTGGATCGAGGCTGAGGGCGTGAGCGGGACCGACTGGGACAGGCAGTTGGAAGGCTACGACGGCATCCTGGTGCCGGGCGGTTTCGGCAAGCGCGGCATCGATGGCATGCTGAACGCCATTCGCTACGCCCGTGAAAACCAGGTCCCGTATTTCGGCATCTGCCTGGGCATGCAGACCATGGTGATCGAGTTCGCGCGCAACGTTTCCGGCCTGGAACAGGCGGATTCCACCGAATTCAATCCGGGAACGCCGCACCGGGTGATCTTCAAGCTGCGCGAGTTGAAGGGCATCGACGATTTGGGCGGCACGATGCGTCTGGGCGCGTGGCCGTGCCACCTGGCCGAGGGCAGTGTGGCGCAAAAAGCTTACGGCACGCGCGACATCAGCGAGCGGCACCGGCATCGTTACGAATTCAACCGCGAATACGAGGAGCGTCTCACCGCCTGCGGATTACGCATCACCGGCGAGACACCCGACCAGACCTACGTGGAAATCTGCGAGATTCCCGCGCATCCCTGGATGTTGGGCTGCCAGTTCCATCCGGAGTTCAAGTCCAAGCCGCTGGAGCCGCATCCGCTGTTCAAGGCCTTCATCGGCGCGGCGTATTGTTACCGGAGCCAGCGGCTGGCTCCTCTGGCGCGGCAGGCGGAGCCGGAGTACTCGCGGGGGGATTGAGGCGGGCGAGCAAAGAACTCGCTACAATTCAGAGCAAGGGAGGTGACTCGGATTGAAAACGCTGGACACAAAGCAGAACATCTTGGATGATGCCGGATTCGCCTACAGCATCGACCGAATGGCCTACTTCAATCGGAAGAGCAAGAAAATCTTCAGCGTGGAGTATGTAGAGGACCACGATGAGGATGATCTCGAACGTGCGATTCGCGAGGATACCGGCGGTGAGGAGTGGAAGTTTTACTTCAATTCTGGTGAGCCGCCTGAATCGGTCAGACGCGAGATTGAGGCTTCGCTTGGCCGAGGTTGAACGCACCGTTGAGGATCGCCTGCGAGAAGAGTATTTTACTCTTCGGCCGGAAATCCGCCGTGTTGCCGATCGGCTCGAAGCTGAGATCCGATATCACTTGCTGCCGATCTCCGGAGGGCTGCAGGGGCACGAAAGGTTGGCCGTCAAATGCCGGGTCAAGTCTTGCGAGAGCGCGCTTGAGAAGCTTCGGAGGCACCAAGAGGAAAGGGCTTTCCAGAGGAACCGGCCGGAGATCTATACACTGACAAGCTTGAACGATCTTGCCGGCGTTCGCGTCCTGGCGTTTCCGCAGAGCCGGTTGGCGGAAATCGATCAGTTATTGCGTGAGGAACTCCGCGGCTGGACCGCAGACCCTGTCGAAGACGACGGCGAGCTCCAGGCGCTCAAGTACTACGGCTACTGTCAAGCGAGCGACAAGATCAGGGGAGAGTATCAGGTCGTCTCGATGCTGATCGGCCTCTTTTGGGAGGTGGAGCATTCCGCGATCTACAAACCGGATGCCCGGCTGAGCGGAATAGCTGGCCACCGCGGCATGCGGGAGCGCACCAGAGACGTGGTTAAGGCGCTCAGGGCATTTGAGGAGCAATTCGAGGCACTGGCCCGCCAGGACTAAAACGGCGGGCTTCCCGGTTGTTGCCCGGAGGTGTTCGCGATCGAAATCTGCGAGATTCCCGCGCACTCCTGGACGTTGGGCTGCCAATTCCATCCGGAGTTCAAGCCGAAGCCGCTGGAGCCGCATCCGCTGTTCAAGGCCTTCATCGGTGCGGCGTATTGTTACCGGAGCTAGCGGCTGGCTCCGCTGGCGCGGCGTGCGGAGCCGGAGTACTCGCGGGGCGATTGACGCGACAGGTTCCCTCGTTTGCGGCCGGAGCTACCGCAGTGTTGGTCGAGGGGGCGGTGGCGCGCTCGCTGGCTCTAAGGACACGCGCAACCCGATCGCTTTCAGAACTGCCCAGAGGGTGTCGAGCCGAGGATTTCCCCGCTCGGACAGCGCGCGATAGAGATTTTCGCGATTGACTCCAGTTTCAGCAGCGAGCTTGCTCATGCCTTTTTGCGCTCTGGCGACATTACGGAGCGCTACGAGAAACGTTCCGGTAGAGTCGCGGAAAGCAGCGGAGAGGTACTTGGAGCAGTATTTCGGATCCCTTAGCCTGCCGATGAGCCGATCTAGTTCTTCTTCCGCCGGCCTTTCCACTCGCGATTCCGCCGTTTGTAATCTTTCCAGTGCTCCTTGGCGCGAGCTATGTCCGCGTCTTGGGTTGACTTGTCGCCGCCGCATAACAGTATGACCTCGTCACCGTCGATTCCGTAATAAATCCTATATCCCGGGCCAAAGTCGATCCTCGATTCGAACACCCCGTCTCCGACAGGACGGGAGTCTCCGAAATTACCGGCGCTGATGCGCGTAATGCGAACGTCGACAGCGACCTCAGTGTCCTCATCCTCGATGTTGTCTCGCCACTCGCGGTAAGGGAACCGGCCACCAGCGCTTTTGTAGGATAAGACTCTCCGCTCCCTGGCTTCCACGTGAATTGCCGACTATCCATGCGCTGTAGCTAGTGCGCTACATTTCGAGTATATCACCGCTCCATCCTCAGGAGAGTATCAGACTGCGCTGAGAATGCACCGACCCCCCATCAGTAGATCACTTTTAGCGAGAACTGGATCTGCCTGGAATTGCCCGCCGTGCGGCTGATTTCGCCGAAGCCCGGCCCCAGTACGATATTCGAGGGCAGGCCGAAGTTCACGATGTTGAACACGTTGAAGAACTCGGCACGGAATTGCAGGGATGCGCGCGGGACTCCGGCCCGCTCCAGGAGCGGCGTGTCCTTGATCAAGGCGAGGTCGAAGTCGTGAAGGGCCGGGCCGCGGAAAGTGTTGCGGCCGAGCGTGCCGAAGACGCCCTGATTCGGACCGGTCCCGCCCGGCACGTCGATCGGAATCGAGAAGAACGCAGCGTTATTGGCGCCCAATCCGAAGTAGTCCTCGCGCACCGTGCGGCTGGTGGAGAGAACCGGCGTGCCAATCTGATCGGGCCGGTCGGTGCCCTGCGAGCCTACACCCGTCTGTTGGATGCCCGAATAGATGGTGAACGGAGAGCCGCTTTGTACGGTCCCGATACCGAGCACTTGCCACCCGGCGGTGAGGGTCTTGCCCAGAGGCCGCAAGAATGGCACGCGGTCGGCATGCAAGTCCTGGAAGAGGCTGAACGCCAGAGCATGCTTGACGTCGAAACTGGATGGTCCCTTGTCCATGCGGGCGTCGAACGGGTTTTCCGGCGCGGTCTGCGCCACGGCGCCGGACTGCCCGGAGATGAATCCGCCAACGACCGCGCTCGAATCGTCAATCGACTTCGAGAACGTGTAGCTGGCCTGAAAGCCGAGTCCCGAGGCGGTGAGGTTCTGCTGCGCGGATACCTGCAGGGCGTGATAGGAGGAATGCGAACGGTTGGTCATCACGTTGACCAGGCCGTAGCCGCCGGTGATTTGGCCCGAGGAATCGAACTGCGTGTAGGGGGCGAAGGCAGGGGCCGCCCCGGAAAAGCCGTTCGGAAAATCCATGGAGGGCAGCTTGATTCCGGCGGTGCCAACGTATCCAGCGTTGAGATTGGCGCCGCCGAGCTTCTGCTCGACGCCCGCCGTCCAGGTTGCGATGTAGCCATTTTGGAATCCGGGCGAGATGCCCAACGCGTTCAGCGGCGTGATCTGGTGGCCGGGCGAGAGGGCGGCCATGTCCTGCTCGTAGCGGAGCAAGTCCATGACGGTATTGACCGGCACTTGCTTGGAATCGCCCGTGGCGAATATCGGCGCTCCGCTGGTTGTGTAAACGGTGGGCAACTGCTCCGGTGTGATGTTCGTGCCGAACCGAACGGGTTCGCCGGGCGCGGCAGTGAGGTGCGGGTAGACGACGAACGGCGTGCCTCCCGTAAGGAAGTTGTCCTGCCACAGATTGACCAGCAGCGTGGTGATGGCTCCGCCCACGTGCACCGTAGTATGGGCGGCCGCGCGCCAGTCGAGCGACAGGCGCGGTCCCCAGCCGTTGGGATCGAGTTTGTAGGCCGGGTCCGGGTTGATCAGCAATTCCGATCCGGGCGTGGCGCCCTTGCCCAAACTGAGCACTGGCGCTGAAGTGCGTTTGTCCACCTCGCGGATACGCGACTCGATCTCGTAGCGCAGACCGTAGTTGAGCGTGAACCGATCCGACACCTTCCAAGTGTCCTGGAGGTAAAAGTTGTAAGCATCGCGATGGATGGCCGAGTCGCCGATGCTGGCGCCTTGCGCGAACATGGGGGGCGCAACCGCTTGCGAGTAGGTAAACGCGCTGGCGCTGAGCAGGCCGGTGAGCGCGTCGGGCAGCGGATCGCCTATGGCGATGTCGTGCATGCCGCTGGCCGAGCGGATGGGGACCGTGGCATAAGCCGTTCCGCCGCCGAACTGGTAAGCGCCGTTGGGACTGATGCCGAACACGGTGGTGTCGCGGTTGCCGCGTACTTCTCCGCCGGCCTTGAGGGTGTGCTTTCCGCGTATCCACTGGAAACTCTGGCGAATCTGAAACAGGTTGCCGTAGGCCCCCATCACAGAACCGGCGGCGGCGTTGAACGCCTCATAGGAGCCGTCGCCGAAGCTCAGCGCCGGGTCGGTGCGATCGAGCGTGGGGAACGAGGGTGTGGTACGCGTGAAGCTGATGCCGGACTCCATCGTAAAGGTGGGCGAGGGCGTGCGCGTGTAGGCGATGGCGGCGTTGCGCTGCCGGTCGAGAAACTCGACCGCGAACTCGGGGGCGAGTGCCGTCTGGCTGGGGTTGGTGGTGGGGCCCGTGACATTGGCCATGGTGAAGCGGCCGAACAGTCGCGATTTATCCGAGACCTGGTGATCGATGCGCACGGAGAACTGGTCCGAAACGGTGGTGACCTTCGATGAAGTGGCGAAAGTGCGCGCGCCATAGGGCCCCGCCGCGTCGTTCGGCAGCGGATAGCGCGCCAGGAGCTTGGCGATGCGCGGGTGCACGGGAACGATCAGGGTGTCGCCCGGATAGGCAGTGGTATCCAGGCCGGAGCGTTCGGCGGCGGTCGGAACGGGGATCACTTCGGTATCGCTAAGCACCTGGCGGAAGCCCTGATATTCGGCGAAATAGAAGGTGCGATTGCGGCCATTGTACAGGCCTGGAATGACGACGGGGCCGCCGTTGGTCAGACCGAATTCGTTGCGGATGAACGGCGGGATGCGCCGCGGCTGCGCAACGGAGCGCTCATCGAAGAAGTTGCGCGCATCCAGCGCGGCGTTGCGGAGGAACTCGAACACCGATCCGTGCAATTCGTTGGTTCCGGAGCGGGTGACGATGTCGGTGAAGCCGGCCGCGCCGCGCCCGATTTCGGCGGGCATCCAGCCGGAACTCGAGCGGATCTCTTCAACCGCATCGACATTGAAGTTCGTGAATGTGGCGCCGCCTATTTCGGGGTCGCTCGAATCGGCGCCATCCATGGCAAACACGGCCGCCGTGCCGCGCTGTCCATTGACGGCGAATTGCTGGGTAAAATTCGCGGCGCCGTTGGTGTCGGTCATGGTGCCGGCGGCGAGGAGCAGCAGTTGGCTGAAGTCGCGCTTGTTCAGGGGCAACTCGGAAACCGCTTTGGCGGACAGCTTTTGGCCGCCGCTGCCCGCGGGGGCCTGGGCTTCGTCCACGAGCGAGAGCGCGTGACTGGCCGACAGCTCGAGCACGACCGCGGAATCGCGCGGCAGTTGAACCGGTTGCGGGCAAGTGGCCGTGACACCCTGGTATTCGACGGCGATGGAGTACTCAGCCGGGGCCAGCGCCGCGAAGCTGAAGCTGCCGTCGTTGGCGGTGGTGGCGGCTTCGTGGCGGGTGCCGGACCGTAGGTGCACTGCGGCGCCTGCTATGGGCTGGCGCTGGCCGTCGCGCAGGATTCCAGTCCAGGGTTTGGCGTCGCGCTGCGCGGCGGGAGTCATCGCGCCGGACAGGATGGCGATGGCGGCGGTCGCGGCCAGTTGTCTGGGAGTCACATATCAGCATAACGCGATGCGTTGTTAGCATAACGCGATGCGTTGTTAGCATAACGCGATGCGTTGTTCTTGCCTGAGTTCGTGGCCACCCATCCGAGGATGGCGAGCTGAAGCTCGCCACTGGATGCTTAACCGTTTTTTGGGAAACCGCTCCCTGACGGTCGCGGCTCGGTAACAGTCGCGTTGATTTCGCAAGGATTACTGAGGCCACGACCGTCAGGGAGCGGTTTTCATCAGTCAGCAATCCCCAAAACGGTTAAGCACTCCTCGCCACGGCACGCTCTCTCCAGAGAACCACTGCGCAAGTCACTGATCTAGCGGGACTAACGTCCCGCAGGGGCGAACTGAAGTTCGCCCCTGCACGCTAAAGCGTGCGCCACATACAAGCGCTAGAATGGGGATTCCCGATGCCGCAGAGAATCTCCCCTGCGCGATCCATCTCCGGATCCATCACCCTGCCCGGCGACAAGTCGATCTCCCACCGCTATGCCATGATCGCGTCCATCGCCCAAGGCGACAGCCGGATTCGGAACTATTCCACCGGCGCCGATTGCCATTCCACGCTCAACGCCATGCGGGCCCTCGGCGTGCCAGTGGAAGAAAACGGAACCGAAGTGGCGATCCGCGGGCGCGGGCTGGACGGGCTACGCGAGCCGGCCGCGGACCTGGATGCCGGCAACTCCGGTTCCACCATCCGCATGCTATCCGGTATACTGGCGGCGCAGCCTTTCCCCACGCGCATCGGCGGCGACGAATCCCTGTCCCGCCGGCCCATGGCCCGCATCATCGAGCCGTTGGCCCGGATGGGCGCCTCCATCTCCGCGCGCGAAGGCCGCTTTCCGCCGCTCGAAATCCGCGGCGCGTGCCTCCGGCCCATCGATTACACGCTTCCCGTGCCCAGCGCCCAGGTGAAAACCTGTGTGCTGTTCGCCGGACTCTACGCGGAGGGCGAGACCATCGTGCGCGAGCCGGTGCGCTCGCGCGATCACACCGAGATCGCCCTGCGGGAGTTCGGCGCGGACCTGCGCGTCGCCGGCAAAACCATCGCGCTGGCGGGCCGCCCTGCGCTCACCGCGCGCGACTTGGTGGTCCCCGCGGACCTTTCCTCGGCGGCATTCTTTATCGTGGCGGCGCTGCTCGTGCCGGGCTCGCGGCTGACCATCCGCGGGGTGGGCCTGAATCCCACGCGCTCTACGTTGCTCGATTTCCTGGCAGGCATGGGCGCGGCGATCCGCATCACCGCAGTGGAGAGCCGGAACGGGGAATTAGCCGGGGAACTGCTGGTCTCGAGCTCGCGCGTGCGCGGCGGAGTCATCGAGAAGGAAACCACCGCGGCGCTGATCGATGAGATCCCGGTGCTCGCGGTGCTGGGCGCGGCCAGCGAAGAGGGTCTCACGATCCGGGATGCCGCCGAGCTGCGCATCAAGGAGACCGACCGCATCGCCACCGTCGCCGAAAACCTGCACCGCATGGGGGTCGAGGCGGAGGAATTGCCGGACGGACTCGCGATTCCCGGCCGTCAGCGTTTCCACGCCGCCGAACTGGACTCCTTCGGCGACCACCGCATCGCCATGGCGTTCGCCATCGCGGCGTTGTGCGCGGATGGCGAATCGGTGATTCACGGCGCAGAAGCGGCGTCGGTTTCGTTTCCGGAGTTTTTCGAAACACTCCGCTCCCTCACGGTCGCGGCTCGGTAACGTAAGCAAACGGCGCGCGCAGATCCACTATCAACGCATCCAACGCAATCGACTTCTGAATGTTGCGCCGGATCAGCCCCGCCAGATCGTCCACCTTCTTCACCGCCGCGCGGATCCACCCGAACGATACTTTGCGCGCCACGGCTTCCAATTCCGCGCGCAGATCCTCGTTGCGCACCGTGCCGGCCGATTCCCGCAGAACCAGAACGTCGCGCAGCAGATCGTAGAGCACCTTCAGGTGCAACTCCAGCTTCTCGCTCTTGCTGCGTCCGATGGCTTCCGAATACGGCACCCACGCGCCGAACGGCATCATGCCCGCCGCCACCCGCAGCAGCGTGAACATGGCCTCGCGGCGTTTATCGTACGCCTCCAGATCCAGGGAGACCGCCACGCCCGGACTGCCGCCGCTCAACGCCGCGCGGCGCTCCGCACGATCCATCCCGCGCGCACGCACGAACTCGCGCGTCTCTTCCGCCGAGAGCGGCGTAAAGTGAAACGGCACGGCCCGCGAGCGGATGGTCGGCAACAGGTCGTAAGCGTTCTCCGCCGTCATGATCAGGATCAGGTGCGGCGACGGCTCCTCCAGCGTCTTGAGCAGCGCGTTGGCGGCGTGCTCGCCGGCACGGTCCACGTGGTCGATCAGAAACACGCGCCGGCTGCCTTGATTCGGGGCCAGCTTCGCCCACTCGCGCAGCAGCCGCGTCTGATCTATGGAGATCTGCCGCAGCGGCCCATCCGGCGGAAAGGTGACGAAGTCCGGATAGGAGGCGAACAGCAGCGGATCCTGGTTGCGCTTGTCCGCCGGCCAGCGCTCGCGGGCCGCCACGATTTCAGTATTCTCCGGCAGGCTGAGATCGTCGCGCTCAATCTGCCCGGCATGCCCTAGCAATCGCGCGGCCAGCCTGCGCGCCAGGGTGGCCTTGCCGACGCCCTCCGGCCCCGCGAACAGCAGCGTCTGCGCCAGGCGGTCGCGCGCGATCATTTGCTCCAGCGACCCGGTGACGTGCGGGTTGCCCCAAAAGCGCTCAAACATACGGCTCGACGGCCTTCCAGATTTCGGCGGCTATGGCATCGATCGCGGCGCGGCCATCGACGATACGGACCCGTTGCGGCTCGCGCGCCGCCAGCGCATGATACGCCGCATAGACCTGCCGGTGGAATTCGAGCGATTGCTCGTCCATGCGCGTCTCGCTGTGCCGCTGGGAGGCGTTGCGCGCATGCGCCCGTGCCAGGCTAGTCTCGGCGTCGATATCGATGAGCAGCGTCAGGTCGGGAACCAGGCCGCGGCAGGCAATGCGGTCGAGCGTCATCACGGCCTCCGCGCCCAGCCCGCGCCCGCAGCCCTGATAGACCAGCGTGGAATCGGTGAACCGGTCCGAAAGCACAATCTTGCCCGCGGCCAGTGCCGGCATGATCCACTCGTCCACATTCTGCGCGCGGCAGGCGAAATACAGCAGCATCTCGGCGGTGGGTCCCAGCTCCTGATTGGCCGCATCCAGCAGAATGCGCCGGATCTCGATGCCGATGCGTGTGCCGCCCGGTTCAGCCGTCTCCAGCACGTCGCGGCCGCGCGCCCGCAGGCGCTCGGCGAGCAGGCGCATCTGGGTGGTTTTCCCCGAACCATCCATGCCTTCAAATGTGAGGAACAGGCTCCGTTTCCGCATTCGGAACCCTCATTGTAGCGAAGCCGGGTTCACGCCACCGGGTTGCGCAGGACGCCGATGCCCTCGATCTCCACTTCCACCACATCGCCGGGCCGCATGGCGCGCGTGCTGCCCGGCGTCCCGGTATAGATGACGTCGCCGGGAACGAGCGTGACCCAGCGGCTGACCCAACTCACGATCGCCGGACAATCGAAAGTCAAATCCGCGGTGGATTGCCTTTGCACCACCTCGTGGTTCAGCCGCGTTTCGAGCATGAGGTTGCCGTAGTGCAGGCCCGTCGCGATCGCAGGACCCAGCGGCGCGAACGTGTCCGCCCCTTTCGCGCGCCACCATTGCAAATCCTTGCGCGGCCCATTCTGCCAATCGCGCTCGCTCACGTCGTTGCCGCAGGTGACGCCGAAGATCGTGCCGCGCCGGCCGATCACGATTACCAGTTCGCCCTCAAAGTGCACGTTGGAGGCGTCCCGCGGGATGACGATCGGGTCACCGGGGTTCTGCAGCGCGCTCACCGGCTTGTAGAACATCTCCGGACGGTCCGGCGCCTGCCGGTCTCCCAGGTGTGTCTTGTAATTGCGGCCCACCGCCAGAATCTTCGAAGGCTCGCACGGGTAGAGCAGCTTCACTGCGCTGAGCGGATGCGTGGCGCCAGTCGGCTCGGGCGCGCCGAACAGATCCCCGCGAATCTCGCGGATCGTTGCTTCATGCGGGGCGCCATCCAGAATGCCGTAGGCCGTGGCCGGGCCCTTGCGATACCGAACGTATTGGGTCAAGGTTTCACTCCCGATATTCCGTCACCGGCGCCGTCAGAACCCTCATCGGCGATTTTACCGCGCCGGTCATCTTTCGGTTTGAACATCGTGTCAAACAACTCCTTGAGCTTCAGAAAGGCCGTATCCGAAAACATTCCGGCGAGGGCCGCGATGGCGCAAACGCCGAATATGTTCACCGTTTTCAGGTCGATCGAGGAGCCGGCAAAAAAACCGCCGCGAAGCACCACATAAAAGAAGAAGGCGATCCCGGCTCCCTCGACCGGCTGAATCAGGTAAAAAGTGAACCAGCTTTCCCTAAGCTTCCCGCTGCCGAGGTAATCCGCGAACGATTTCAGCGCGTAAACGCTCGATGCCAGAGCACCCGTGAGCAGAACCATCAGCAGCAGGCGAAGTTCGTCGGTGATCTGCCAATGGCAGCCGAAGAAGCACCACGTCGGCGGCGAGACGGCGGCCACGCGCAGAATGCCTGCCGAGGTTGCCGTTCCCTTTGTGACCACAACACTGAGGTTCCCAGGAGTTGCCAGATCCGCGGTGGTGATGCCGACTACGAGCTGGCTCGCGTCGATAAATGTGAAATGCCGATCGGATCCGCTAAAGGCCAGCCTGTCGTCGCTCTCGAAGCCGCATCCCAGCACGCGGATGTTTAGCGGCGATGCTCCTATTGCGAGACGATCCGGGTCAAGATCTTTCACCGCCAGCGCGCTGCCCGGAGCGCAGGCGGGAGGCGGTTGCGCTTGCGGTGGCGCCGCCGCCCAGACGCCATACACCGCGTAGAGGAGCAGCAGGCTGCAGAGATAGAGGTACAGCAGCGCCGGCGCCGCGGTCCGGAACTGCATCCGGCCCGTGTCCGACGACTTGGGAGCAGCCTTCCAGACGAACCAAACCGCCAGCATCGCGACCCCCGCTCCTATCGGCCACACAATCCACATATCCGCCTCCTGCAAGATGGAAAAGTCCCCGCGCAATCGCCGCCAGCGCGGCAATCGTGGACGTCAGTCGGTCCCGCCGCGCACCCAAATACCCCCGCCGCTTATCCGCCGCGTTGCGTAACGGCTGAGCCGCGGCGCCGGCTCCCACGCCCTGTTGGGTAGCACATCATTTCAAGCCGAGTTTCTTGCCCGCCGCGAGCAGACCGATGGCCTCCTGCAGCCGTCTCGTCTTCGTCTCTTGCCGCTTCGCGGAATCGATCCAAGCGATGTACAGGCGCCGGTACGATGGCGCGAGACTCTCGAAATAATTCCACGCTGCCGGCCGGCTCCTGAGCGCCTGTTCGACGTACTGCGGGACCTTCGACAAAGATGGGGGCGGCGCATCATAGCTTCGGTCGGTTGGCCCACGCTTCAACCCAGCCGGCGTCAGGCGCCCGCTTGCCTCAAGCTGCGCAAACCGCTTGCGATTGGCGGCCGACCATCTGCTGCCGGGTTTCCGCGGCGTGAACTTTCTGGCATACCGATCGTCATCGAGGCGCTTGACTAAGCTATCGATCCAGCCGAAACACAGCGCCTCATTGACGGCATCGTCGTAGGCGATGGATGGCCGCCCCGTCTGACGTTTATAGAACACCAGCCATACTTCCGATTCCGAGTCGTGGTGGCTGGCGAGCCACTTTCGCCACTGTTCGCAGTCCCGCGCGTCAAGGGTCTTCAGGGTCTTTGGAGGCATTGTTTGCCTGGTTCTGGTCAGTATATCGAGCCTAACTCGAAGCTGGACTACCGGCCAGACTCATTTGGCCGCTTCGTGGGCAACTCTTGCCGTGCGCGGCCCGCTTCAGCCCATTCTAGTTCCTGGTTACGGGCAGGGCAGCTCAGCATTTTCCGACAAACAAAGCCAATTTCGCGTAAGCCTATTATTTTCATGATCTCCAGTCCGTTTCGGACCGTCCCATCGGGACCGCCATGGAATTCGACGCTGAATGCGCAGCGAGGCGACGACTGGGCGGCGCCAGCTACAGAGTGCGACTTTTTTCAATTCGTGTTGCATTCTGTTGCATTGCGTTCCTTGGACTGCGCCCTTTTTGAGACAATCCGCTGCCTGCGCCTGGCACCCCAGCGCGCCTTTCAACTGCCCCACCTGGGCCTCCAGTTCACGGATGCGCTGGTCGCGCAAATCCTGTGCCCGCCCGCCTTCCGCTTCCAGACGTACAATAACGTACCGTTAATCCCAGCTCGCCAGCCAGGGCTTTCCCGTTCTCCCCGGCTTCCATTCGCCCGATGACTTGCTGCTTCATTCCGACGGGATACCTTTGCCATAGATACTCTCCATTTGATGAGAACTGTTGCATCTCTGGCTGTCTCATTTTAGGGGCGCAGTCCAGTTTTTTGGGGCGTAATAACGGCGATTTGGGAAGATGCAACCCGGAGCCGTTTTTTCGATTTTTTGGTTGTGTCAGGTTGGACCGTGTTGCGTTGCGCTGCGTCATAGGTTCAGCACGACCGGCGCGACCACGAGCCGGTTCTCATATCCCGGTTGCGTCCGGTTGCATTCGGTTGCATCGGAGCGACCCAAGGGGTGAAAAGAGAGCGAAATGCCGATCGCCGGCACGCTGGCGGGCAGGTTCAGATCGGGTTGGTGCGGGAATGTACATAAATCTTGTATTGAACGGGGGCCGAGTGCCGGTTGCCGAAGTTCGGTGGACCGTCCTACCCGAGGTATAGCACGGGGAGGGCGCGGAATCGGGTTGCTGATTGGCCTTGGGCGTTTGTTTTCATTGGCGTAGGGGTGCGCCAAAATATGTGACCGCCATTTCGTTGGGTGGTGGGTCGATCAGGGGGCTACGCATCGCCGGACCCAAGCCGACTTGAACAAAGCCGCCCGCGCGGCGGACGCTGCGCGGGCCCGTGTTCGAGGAGCTGGCTTGGACAGGAGTATTGTCGGGTCATAGGAGGTCCCTATGACCCGTTTACGAAAAATGATGCTGGAGGAACTCCAGCGTCGCAATTACTCTCAGAGTACAACAACCACGTACATCCGCACCGTCGAAGATTTCGCACGGTACTTCAATCAAGCGTCGGCCGGACGGGTTGGGTCCGGAGCACATCCGCGAGTATCAGTCAGGCACAGCTTTTCAGCAAGCGGAAACTGGCCCCCAACACGGTGACGCAACGGCTGGCGGCCATACTCCGAGAACGCGCCGGTATAAGGCATGATGTTGCCGATCTTGATTTCCGTATCCGTCGCGCCCGGGTCGTATTTCGCCTGCGCCACCGCCTGTGCAGGGGCAAGTGCGAATACGAACAGTGCCGTGGCGGAAAATGGAAGCACCCTAGTGCACTGGTCAAGGGACGAAATGAACCCCATGTGGCTCCCTACCGATATACCCATCGTAGCTCAGCGTGGGATCAGGGAGCCACGGAAGATCTTTTCGGCACATCACGGCGCATCGGGGACCAGATGATAGCGGCGATGGGGGTCTTTTGGTCCGCTGCCGGTTTCCGCCACCAGGCTGCGGTCTACGAGCGACGCGAGACGCGTTCGGGCAGAGCGCGGAGACAGCCCGATTCGATTGGCTATCTGGGACGTTGAGAGTCCGCCCGCGGCACTGGCAGCTAGTGCGCCAAGGATAGCTTGGTCCCGTTCGTCCTTCGCCGGCGTGCGTCGGCGTATGGCCGACAGGGTGACTCGAAAATGCGTTCCGATTTCTTCAAACCGAGGAGGGACCAATCCACGCTCATGGCAAGCAGCAGTCATTCGTTGGATCCCACTGCCCCAATGCTCGATCAGTCCCAGTTCCTGAAATACCCGGCCGATGACGCGGTTGCGGAGTTTGGAGATGCCTTTCTGGATGTCTTCAATAGTGAGGCCGAAGGGGAGCAGACCGGGGTTTTCGACCTCCAGGCGATCGTCAAACAGTGCCACGCGGATGGGAGCGCCGTGCTGCGCGTAGTCGGCATGCACAATCGCGTTCATGATTGCTTCGCGGACCGCAACAACCGGAAACGTCCACAGGTCGGATCGCTTTACCGGTCCGATGACCGCTTCGCGAGTCATGTGCTTTCGCAAGAACGCAATCGCCTCCTCCGCGGCTGCCGGAAGATGAGAGCGGACTTCGACGGAATCCAGTATCCGGCGGCGGTCGCGGCCGGCGAACCGTCCGGCTTGGATCCATGCATCCGGGAAATGTCTGAGCCGCGCAGCGCCGAATAGAAGGACTCCGCCGATTGTCGGCACGATGCGTCCCCGGTAACTGGCCGTTAACTTGAGACTCTGCAGCCCGCGGGGCGTCAGTTTCCGGAGGGGCCTGAAGTACTCGGAAGCAGCTCGGAAGTCGATCGCTTCCGAGTTCAAGTCCGGCATCGGTTGTTCGTCGAACGACGAAACCTGGTTGTAGCGCCGCATCTCCTCGATCAAGAATTCGTCGGCCCGCCGGTTCGTTGAACCCACGCGAACGAAAACGCCAGCCGCCGGGCCCAATCGATGGAGGTAGTGCGGACGATTGGGGCTCGGATAGATTTCAATTGCAAGTGCCTGAGTCTTGCGCCAAGGCAGCACCTCCATGGAGGGAACCAGCGTGGGGGAAATGCTATCCGCAATCAGGCTGGCGAGGCGCTCTTCTTCCGCCAGTACGTCACCGATACCTTTGACCTTCCTGGTTCTGTCCTCGGCCCCAATCAAGATGACGCCGCCCGAGGTATTCGCGAACGCCACAATTGCTTTCAGAACGCCTTCCGGGGAGGTTAGATCGCGCTTGAACTCCAGCGTCTTGCCTTCGTGCCGCTGAGAAGGGAAACTAGATCCACTAACTCGGAAGTGGCGTGGCGGGTCAAGCTTCCGAGTACCACAGAGCGAATGGGGAGGAACGGTCCGCGACTGTGTTACTAACGCCATCGGGCTAAAGCTGAAAACCGTTGTGGGCCGCAAAGATTTCCAGCCTCGCGGCCAGGGTGCAGCGCTCAGCATCACGCTCGTCCCCCCTTCGCCTGCAAGCGCCGAGCGCCGATAGCCGACGGCCGATAGCCGATCGCCGATAGCTTGCGGCGGAGCCGAACTGTGAACCTCAACTACGATTCACCGCGCCAGCGCCTCCACCGGGGCCAGCATGGGCTGCTTGTGCTTGCACTCCGCGTTGGGACATTGCAGCACCGGTCCGGCCTTCAGCCACTTCTCCACCATGTAAGGGCCGCCGCACGC
>Ga0181538_10002689_pt1 | contig 18073 bp, 15 predicted proteins | sample PEATcosm2014_Bin_40_FD_119773 | JGI IMG/M metagenome (GOLD analysis project Ga0181538, IMG submission 119773) | Peatland microbial communities from MTU Mesocosm Facility, Houghton, MI, USA - PEATcosm2014_Bin23_30_metaG | ecosystem: Environmental > Terrestrial > Soil > Wetlands > Peat | place...
AGAAGGCGCGGCCATCGAAATCGATAACGACGCGCTGCAACTGGTGGCCAATCGGCCGGTGTCGTTCCGGCTGTACAGTTCGCTGACGCGCGCCGAGGACAAGCTTGGCGACGTAGTGGAATTCGCGTCGAACGATCCCGATCTCCACAAGCACGCGCCGTTGCATGCGGTGATCCGCTTCGGCAAGAAGGCCGAAGAGCGGCTGATTCCGGTGAAGCTGGGCGCGCGGCTCACCGAGATCGGCACGCTGGAATCGTGGTGCGAATCGAAAATCAGCGACAATCGCTGGCGGCTCGAGTTCGAGCTGCGCAAGGCGGCGGCACAAAAAGTGGACCGCAAAGCGGCGGCCATGGTGAGCGAGCAGGCGCTGGCGGCATCGCTCGATCTGATCGCGAGCGTGTTCGCGACCGACGCGAAATCGCCCATCGCGCCGGAGGAACTGCCGGCGAAGCTCGAACAGACCATGGGGTTGGGGAAGAACTCATGGCCGCTGGCGACCATCCGGCAGATGGCGGATGTGTTCCTGACGCAGATCAACGGGCGGAAGAAGAGCCCGGCATTCGAGATCCGCTGGCTCAATTTGTGCGGGTTCTGTTTGCGCCCGGGATTCGGATTTCCCGGCGACGATTTCCGCATCGAACAGGTACGCCGCATTTACGCGAGCGGCTTAACGTACGGGAACCAGGTGCAATGCGAGATCGACTGGTGGATTTTCTGGGGGCGCTTGGCGGGCGGGTTGAATCGCAACCAGCAGGCGGACGTGTACCAGCGGCTTTCGGGTTTTCTGCTGCCGCGCGGGAACAAAAAACCGCAGCGGATCAATGCGTCGCTGCTGCGCGAGATGTGGCGCACGGCATCGAGCCTCGAATTGCTGCCGCTGGGGACGAAGACGGAATTGGGCGACGCGCTGGTGAAGCGCATCAGGACGGGCGATTTCAAGGAGAGCGAGCTGTGGTGCCTTTCGCGGCTGGGCGCGCGCAAGCTGTTCTACGGGCCGATCAATCTGGTGGTGCCGCCGCAGACGGCGACGCGCTGGGCGGAAGCGATCCTGAATATTCCGGCGGCCGGCGACGCGCTGGCGGCGATCGCGCGGCGCACGGAAGACCCCACGCGCGATTTGCCGCACGCCACGCGCGAGACCATCAAGCGGAAGCTCGAAGCGATGCCGCACGCCGACCGCATGCTGGCCGTGCTCGAAGGCGAAGAGGAAGACGATAGCGCGTTGGGTCGGATTTTCGGGGAGGAATTGCCGTCGGGATTGGTGCTGGCGGGGTAGACAACAACACAATATTCACCGCAGAGACGCAGAGGCACAGAGAAAGGCAAAAATCAAAAGCAAAACCCGAGAGCGCAGAGGTGGCAGAGAGCACGGAGGGCGGGATGATCCGGAGGCGGCAATACGGTGTCGATAGGCGAAGACCCGGAGCGCGATATGGAGATCAACGAGGGCTAGTCTGGGTGAACTTTTGTGGGGCAGCCTTCAGACTGCGGCGGACTTCAGAGGCAGTTGCAAAATTAATCGTTCCGCACGGAAAAGCACCGCTCCCTCGCGGTCGCGGCTCAGTAACAGCTGCCATTTCAACGCATAGTTGAAGAGCCGCGACCGCAATGCAAGGAAGCGGTGTCTTGGCAACTTGCCTGAATTTTGCAACTCCCTCTGAAGTCTGCCCTACAGCACAAAGTGGACAGTATTGGGGCTGGACGGCTCCTACCGTGCGTTGGGCAGCAAGCCTTGCTCCACCAGCACGGGAGGATGGCGATGGTGCGTGGCCTGCTCATACGCGTAGGCCCAGCCGAGCAGGTCGCCGTCCCTCCATTGCCGCGCAGAGATCTCCAGTCCGAATGGGAGTCCGTTCGCGTAGAAGCCGCCCACGACAACTAGCGCGGGGACGCCGATGGGGTTCACCCAGCCGGTCTCGCTGTGTGGTCCGCTGCTGAGTTGTCCGTTCTGCGGCATGGTCTCATCGGGCGGCGGCATCTGCGCGGCGGGATAGACGAACCCGTCGAGGTGCAGCCGGTCGAGCGTATCGTTATAGATTGCCAATGCTTCGCGCTGCGGCCCGAAAAAATTGGCGTCCGCATTTGGGTCGGACTGCAACGCGGGCGAGTTCGACCCGCCGCCCATGGTGATTATCGGCGACAAGGGCGACCCCACTGCCTTGGCATACTCCGCGGCGGATTTATATTGCGGCGGTCCGAAGTTCTTGAGGAAAGTCTCGAAGCCTTCGAAGTGGTACGGCCACGTCTTGATCTTGTCGACCGTCTGCTCGAAGCCGGCGGCCAAAATGGAATCGTCGATCACCACCGTCGCGCCCGCGGCGCGCAATTCGTCGACCGCCTTCACAAACATCTCGCGCGTCTCCGGGCGCAGCGACTTCGCATCGAGGATGAAAGCCGGCACGCCGAATCGTTTGCCCTTGAGCGAGTCCGCTTTCAAGTATTGCGTGTAGGGCGCCGGTTGCGCTTTCGCCGCCGATCCAGCCGTGCGGAAATCCAGCGGATCCTCGCCTGCCATTACCCCGATTGCGATGGCGGCATCGGTAACATCGCGCGCAATGGGGCCGGTGTCGTCGAGCAGCCAATCGAGGGGCGCGATTCCGGCGATACTCACGAGCCCACGCGTCGGCAGCACGCCGACCACGGCGCTGGTCGAGGATGGCATGCGGATGGAATTGTTGGTGTCGGTGCCCATTCCGAGCAGCGCAAAGTTGGCGGTGACAGCCGTGACTGTGCCGCCTGACGAACCACCGGGACTGAAGCGCACATCGTAGGCGTTGCCGGTGCGTCCGAACGCTGAACTGCGGGTAGTATCGCTGGCGGCGAAATCGGGCAGGTTGGTCTGTCCGAGGATAACCGCGCCGGCGGCGCGGAATTTCGCCACCACCATGGCGTCCGCGGGAGCCGTGAGTTCATGGCCGGGGATGACAAATCCCTTCCAGCCGTCGGAGGTGATCAGCCCTTTGATGCTGGTGTTGCCCTTGATGACGATCGGGACGCCCCACATTGGGCCGCGCTCGAAGCTGCTCCCGCCGCGCACCGCGTCGGCGTCTTCACGCGCCGCGGCGGCCAGTGCCCCTGGCGCGTCGACAGTGCAGACGGCGCGATAAATACCGTCGTATTTCGCAATGCGCGAGAGATACCAGTGCACCACTTGCGTCACGGTGTAACGATGCGCGGCGTACATCGATTCCAGTTGGGGAATGGTGACTTCGGGCAGGTCGCGGTCGATCGCCTGCGCGGGCAGGAGTGATGGCAGGAAGAGAATCAGGGCCAGCAGAACGCGAATGGACGCCATGCCTCGATTGTAGAATAGCGCCGCTCCCTTGCGGGTCTGTGAAGAACTGTGGGGCAGGCAATCCTGCCAGGCAATCCTGCCTGCATCCGGCTTTTAGCCGGATTCTCCGATTGACGCGAGTATGGCCGCCTGAAAGGCGTCCCCAGAGGGGACCCCAGGCAGGATTGCTACGCTGCAAAATTCGTCGTTCCGCCCGAAATGCACCGCTCCCTCGCGGTCGCGGCTCAGCAACAAAACGCGTCGCGGCCCTTTACGCGCTCGCTGCTACCGGCTGAAAGTAGCGCGGCGCGTGATACGGCTGGAACCGGTACCCGATGCCGAAAATCGTTTCGATGTAGCTATCGGCGTACGCGCCCAGCTTCTTGCGCAGACGGCGCACATGCACGTCGAGCGTGCGCGTGCGAATGTCGGAGCCGTAGCCCCACACCTGCATCAGCAGGGCTTCGCGCGGGATAATCTCCCCGGCATGCCGGACCAGCAGTGACAGCAGGTCATACTCCTTGCGCGTGAGCATCATGCGCTCGTTGTCGAGAGCGGCCAATTGATGATCGTAATCGATAACCAGGTGCTCATCCCGATACGGCGGGATGTGATTCGCCGGAACAGATCCCAAGATGCCTCCTCGGACTCCCTTACGGATATCCTACGGACGCGGTCATGGAAGGTGATGGAGGAGTTGTAAAATGTTTGTAAATTCACCCTTGTGAAGGGACAGACATTTTCGGAGTGTTCCGTCGCTCTTGGAGTGTGACATACTAACAGGTTCATTTGCGTAGTGCCCCGGTTTAAATGTCGAGATGAGCAACTTCACTTTCAGCCGGCGCGCCGCCATGGTGGGCGCCGCCGCGCTGCCGATGATTCGCGTCCTCAAGGGGCAGTCGAAGCCGAAATCGGTGGTGATTTCGAGCAACAACCGCGCCAATGGCGGCGTCAACTGCTGCAATAAGGCGATGGAGTTGATCAAGGCCGGCAAGGACACGCTTGATGCCATCGTCGCCGGCGTGAACATTGTCGAGCTGGATCCGAACGATACCAGTGTGGGTTACGGCGGGCTGCCGAACGAAGACGGCGTAGTGCAGCTCGACGCCAGTTGCGTGCATGGCCCCTCGCGCCGCATGGGTTCGGTGGGAGCGATCGAGGGCATCAAAACGCCCTCCAAGGTCGCGCAGCTTGTGATGTCGGAAACCGATCATATGATGATCGTGGGCGCGGGCGCGCTCAAGTTCGCCAAGATCTGGGGATTCCCCGAGGAGGATCTCTTCACCGACAAGTCGCGGCTGGCATATCGCATGTGGAAGCGCGAAATGCGCGATCGCAACGGGCACACGTTTTGGGAATCGAACATCGATGCGCCCGTGAACGCGGCCGGCGGGCACGCCCAGTCGCCTGGTAAAGCGGAGTTGCCCGCCAAAATGGCGGAACTGAAACGTGACTTCCCGGGCTTTGACGATGAGACTTTGGCCTGGGCGTATGAGGTAGCCCTGCATCCGCCGCATGGCACCATCAATTGCATCGCGCTCAACGAAAAGGGCGAGATGTCGGCGGTTACGACGACGAGCGGAATGGCTTTCAAAATCTCCGGCCGGTGCGGGGATTCCCCGATTATCGGCGGCGGTTTGTGGCTCGATCAGGATGTCGGCGGCGCCGGCTCCACGGGCCGGGGAGAAGAAAATCTGCGGGTCTGCGGGGCGCATACCGTGGTGGAAAACATGAAGCACGGGATGTCGCCGAAAGAGGCAATTCTCGACACTCTGAAACGAGTGTCGCGGAATTTTAACGATGATAAGAAGCGCCTGGAAGCGGTGGATTTGAACTTCTATGCGCTGAGCAAGACCGGCGAATATGCCGGCGGATCACTGTGGGGGCCGGCGAAGTTCGTGGCCGCCGCGAGCGACGCCGCCGGCCACGTAGAGCAGTCGGTTTATCTGTACGAACATTAACACATGAAACGAATTCGCAGCATCTGCATCTGATACCTGTGATTCGTCGTGGTATCTGGGCCTCGTAGTTCTGGGTAATACAGTTCTCCGACATGTCTGACATCAGACTATTGAGTAGTACGCTGGGCCGTAACTAGAGCCATGTCTCAGATCTTTCATCGCAGCACCAACACATTTTCACGCATCACGATCTTTGGCGGGGTTTTCATCCTGGCGTTCCTGACCTGGGTCTTTACGGTGCTCGACCGGTCGGCGTATGCCACCCGGCAGCACCAGGTCCGCGATCAGCCCATCCCCTTCAGCCACGCCCACCATGTGGGGGCTCTGGGCATCGACTGCCGCTATTGCCACACCACGGTGGAGACTTCGAGCTTCGCCAATATTCCACCAACCAAAACGTGCATGAATTGCCACTCGCAGATCTGGCTCACCAGCCCCACGCTGGAGCCCGTGCGCGCCAGTTTTCGCGATGACAAATCGATTTCCTGGACGCGCGTGCACGATTTACCCGACTTTGTTTATTTCAATCACAGCATCCACGTCGCCAAGGGCGTGGGATGCGAGACATGCCATGGGCGTGTGGACCGCATGCCGCTCATGTACCAGCAGAACGCGCTGCAAATGGAATGGTGCCTGAACTGCCATCGCAACACGGAAAAATATCTGCGTCCGAAAGAGTTCATCACCACCATGGGTTACCAGCCGGCGGGCGATCAGGAAGAGATCGGCCGGCGGTTACAGAAGGAATACAACGTTCAAAGCGTCCAGTTGTTGACGAGTTGTTCCACGTGTCATCGATGAATTACCCGGAAAAGATGAGTCATAACCCGGAAAATCACTTAGACCTCGCGGCCGTCCGCAGGCGTCTGGCATCCAGGAGTGGGCGCGAGTATTGGCGCAGCCTCGACGAACTGGCCGCCACGCCGGAATTCGTGGACTTGCTCCATCGCGAATTCCCGCGCCAGGCCGTCGGCTGGAGCGAAGACGAGAATCCCGGCGAGGGCCGACGCAATTTTCTCAAACTGATGGGGGCATCGCTGGCGCTTGCCGGTCTCACTGCCTGCACCCGGCAACCCACCGAGCACATCGTGCCGTACGTGAAGCAGCCGGAAGAACTGATTCCCGGCCGCCCGCTGTTCTTTGCGACCGCTGCTACGCTCGGCGGGGTCGCCAATGGCGTCCTGGTGGAGAGCCACGAAGGCCGGCCCACCAAGATGGAAGGTAATCCCGAGCATCCCGCCACGTTGGGCGCTTGCGATATCTTTTCGCAGGCCGCGGTGCTGCAACTTTACGATCCCGACCGCGCGCAGGCCGCGTCATACAACGGCGAGATCAGCGGATGGGGCGAGTTTTTCGGGGCTTTCCGCGGAGTGCTGGCGGAACAGAAGAGCAAGGGCGGCGCGGGTCTCCGCATCCTTACCGAAACCATTACCTCCCCGGCCATGGCGGCGCAATTCGCGGCTATCAAGAAGCTGTATCCGCAATTCAAGTGGCACCAGTGGGAACCGGCGGGAGCGCACAGCGCGCGTGCCGGATCGCAACTGGCTTTCGGTCAGCAGTACAACACGTATTACGATTTCAGCAAGGCGGACGTGGTGGTCGCGCTCGATTCCGATTTCCTGGCTTCGGGTGTGGCCAGCCTGCGTTACGCGCGCCAGTTCTCCGCGCGCCGCCGCGTGAGCGCCGAAAAGACTACCATGAACCGGCTCTACGTCGCGGAGCCCATGCCCACGCCAACCGGAACGAAGGCCGACCATCGCATGCCGCTGCGCGCGGGCGATATCGAAGAGTTCGCCTGGGCGCTGGCCACGACCGTTCAAGCCGCGCAAGGCGGCCCGAAGGTCAACAAGAACGGCGATATTTACCGCTGGGCGGAGAAGATCGGCGCCGACCTGCTGCGCGGCAAGGGCGCGAGCGTGGTGATCGCCGGCGAGCACCAGCCGCCCATGGTCCACGCCCTGGTCCACGCCATGAACGCGAAGCTGGGCAACGTTGGGACCACGGTTTTCTATACCGACTCCGTCGAAGCCAACCCGGTCGATCAACTCGCGTCGCTGCAGGATCTCGCGAAAGATCTGGATGCCGGCGCGGTGGACGTGCTGCTGATTCTCGGCGGCAATCCGGTATTCACGGCGCCCGCGGACATGGACATGCGCGCGCGCATTCAGAAGGCGAAAGTGCGCGTGCGCCTGGGCCTGTATAACGACGAAACATCCGAGGCGTGCCAGTGGCATCTCCCCGAAGCGCACTTCCTCGAGACTTGGGGCGATGCGCGGGCGTTCGATGGAACCGTCACCATTCAGCAGCCGCTGATCGCGCCGCTCTACCAGGGGCGCTCGTCTTACGAGATTCTCCAGGCGATGGGCGAATCGCCCGAGCTCAACCCCTACGCTATCGTCAAGAACTATTGGGCGTCGCAGCATACCGGCGATTTCGAAGTCTGGTGGCGGCGCGCCGTGCACGATGGCGTAGTAGCCGGCACCGCGTATCCCACCAAAACTCCCGCGATCCACGGTGAAGCGCTCACCGCATCCTCGCAGGCGCGCGTGCTGGGCGGCAAGTTCGAAGTGAACTTCCGTCCCGATCCGACCGTCTACGACGGCCGTTTCGCCAATAACGGCTGGCTTCAGGAACTGCCCAAGCCGATCACGAAGATGACTTGGGATAACGCGGTCTACATGAACCCCGGCGACGCTTATCGCCTGGGAGTCGAGACCGGCAGCTTGGTGGAACTCACCTACGAGGGCCGCAAGCTGAAAGCGCCGGTCCGCATTCAGCCGGGGCACGTGGATGGTTCCATCACGCTGCATTTCGGATATGGGCGGACGCACGGCGGACGGTCCGCGAATGGCGCGGGCTTCAACGTCTATAGCATGCGCACCGCGAAAGCGCTGTGGCAGGATACCGGGCTCGAAGCCAGCAGGACTTCCGGCTCGTTCCTCTTCGCGGATACCCAGATGGAGGGCGTTCTCGATCCGGCCCGCCACATCATCCACAAGGGGACCATCAACCAGTATCTGGACAAACCCGAGTCGGTGCATGAAGGCGCGGAAGCTCCGCCGAAAAGCCTCACGCTATACCCGGGATTCAATTATCAGACCGATGATCAGGGCCGGCCCAAGTACGCCTGGGGGATGGCGATCGACTTGAATTCCTGCACGGGCTGCACCGCCTGCATCATCGCCTGCCAGGCGGAAAACAATATCGCCGTGGTTGGAAAAGATCAGGTGCGCCGCGGGCGAAACATGCAGTGGCTGCGCGTCGACACCTATTACCAGGGCGAGTCCACCGATCCCAATCCCGCACTTTACAACCAGCCGGTGCCCTGCCAGCAGTGCGAAGACGCGCCCTGCGAGCTGGTCTGCCCGGTACAGGCCACGAGCCACAGCGCCGAAGGCCTCAACGATATGGTGTACAACCGCTGCGTCGGTACGCGCTATTGCTCCAACAACTGCCCGTACAAAGTGCGCCGGTTCAATTTCTACCTGTTCTCCGATTACGAAACGCCCAGCCTGAAACTGCTGCACAATCCCGATGTCACCGTGCGCAGCCGCGGCGTGATGGAGAAATGCACCTACTGCGTGCAGCGAATCAACGCCGCCAAAATCGACTCCGAAAAGCAGGACCGGCGGGTCGCGGACGGCGAAATCCAGACCGCCTGCCAGGCCAGTTGTCCCACCGAGGCGATCGTTTTCGGCGATATCAACGATCCCAACAGCCGCGTCTCCAAAATGAAGGCGCAGGAGCGGAATTACGGCCTGCTCGAAGATTTGAACACCCGCCCGCGGACCACGTATCTGGCCACACTGCGCAATCCGAACCCGGAGTGGGAGAGCTAGCACGATGGCTGACCAACAAATAGATCCGCACGTAGCATCGAAAAAAATCATCGCGCCCGGCTATACCTTCGGCACCGTGACCGACCAGATCGCCACCGTCGTCCTCACCAAGCGCACTCCGGTTTTCTGGTTTGTCGGATTCTCGGTCGGACTCGTGCTGCTGCTGATGTTCCTGCTCGCCGTTGGAGTGCTCTTCGCCAAGGGCGTGGGCATCTGGGGAATCCGCACGCCGGTCATGTGGGGATTCGCCATCACGAACTTCGTGTGGTGGATCGGAATCGGCCACGCGGGCACGCTGATTTCCGCCATTCTGCTGCTGCTCAATCAGCGCTGGCGCAATTCCATCAATCGATTCGCGGAAGCCATGACGCTATTCGCCGTGTCGTGCGCCGGCATGTTCCCCATTCTGCACCTGGGCCGTCCGTGGCTGGCGTACTGGCTGTTTCCCTATCCCAATACCATGGGCGTGCAGCCGAATTTCCGCAGTCCGCTGGTGTGGGACGTGTTCGCGGTATCGACATACGCCACCGTCTCGCTGCTGTTCTGGTTCGTGGGCCTGATGCCCGACCTCGCCACGCTCCGCGATCGCACGCACAATCGTTTCGCGCGTTTCGCGTATGGCACGCTGGCCATGGGCTGGCGCGGATCGGCCCGGCATTGGAGTATCTATGAGACGGCGTCGCTGCTGCTGGCCGGGCTGGCGACGCCGCTCGTGCTCTCGGTCCACACCGTGGTGAGCTTCGACTTCACCATCGCCATCGTCCCCGGCTGGCACAGCACCTTCTTTCCGCCCTACTTCGTGGCGGGCGCGATTTATTCGGGCTTCGCCATGGTGCTCGCGCTGGCGATTCCGCTGCGCGCCGTCTACGGGCTCGAAGGTCTCATCACCGACAAGCATCTGGAAAACTCCGCCAAGGTGATGCTGGCCACGGGACTCATCGTCGCTTACGCCTACATGATGGAGTTCTTCAACGCGTGGTACACCACCAACCCGTACGAGCACGCGGCCATCTGGCATCGCATGTTCGGCCCGTACAAGTTCTCGTACTGGTTCCTGATTACCTGCAATATTCTGGCGCCGCAGTTGCTGTGGTTTAAGCGGGTGCGCAGCAAGCCCGCGTTGCTGTTCATGTCATCCATCGTGGTGCTGATCGGCATGTGGCTCGAGCGCTACGTCATCATCGTCAGCAGCCTGGCGCAGGACTACCTGCCGTCCTCCTGGAGTATCTTCCAGGCGACGCGATGGGATTGGATGACCTACATCGGCACCATCGGGCTGTTCCTGTTCCTGTTCTTCCTGTTCATCCGGCTGCTGCCTATGATTTCGATCTTTGAAGTCCGAACGCTGCTGCCGCAGGCGAAAGTCGGCGAGGAGGCAGGCAATTGAATAAACCGGTTTACGGATTGATGGCGGAGTTCGAAAACCCTTCGGCGCTGGTGGCCGCCGCCCGCGCCGCGCGCGAAAAGGGCTATCGCAAGCTCGACGCCTACACGCCGTTCCCCATCGAGGAACTCACCGACGCGCTCCATCTGCACCACAACAAGCTGCCGTTGATCGTGCTGATCGGAGGCATCCTCGGCGGGCTGACGGGCTACCTCCTGCAGTATTACGTCACGGTGATTTACTTCCCCATCAATGTCGCGGGAAGGCCGCTCCATAGCTGGCCGGCGTATATCATCATCACTTTCGAAATGACCATTCTTTTTGCCGCGATCTCATGCGTTCTGGGTTTGCTGGCGCTATGCGGATTGCCCATGCCATACCATCCGACATTCAACGTGCCGCGATTCGCCCTGGCATCGCGCAATCGTTTCTTTCTGTGCATTCAGGCGCGGGATCCCTTGTTCGATATCAAGCAAACGTCCGACTTTCTAGAGTCTCTGGAGCCGAGGGAGGTATCTGAAGTTGCCCCGTAACCTTGCTTCTTGTGGGGCAGCCAATCCTGGCTGCAGCCGGCTTTCAGCCGGCTCTGGAGATTGGCCATTTGTGCCAACCCGGCTTTCAGCCGGCTCATGGCTGCGGGCAGGATTGCCCACCCCACTGGTATTGATCGCCCTCTTCGCTCTAGCCGGCTGCCGGCAGGACATGCACGACCAGCCCAAGTACATTCCCCTGCGTCCCAGCAGCTTTTTCAACGACGACCGCTCCGAGCGTCCCTTGATCGAGGGCACCATCGCCCGCGGGCACTTGAATGACGATACCGCCCTATACACTGGCGTCGGCCCCGACGGCAAACCCGTCGATACCTTCCCCTTCCCGGTGACGAAAGAAGTAATGGCGCGCGGCCAGCAGCGTTTCGACATCTACTGCGCGCCCTGCCACGACCGCACCGGCAACGGCAACGGTATGATCGTGCGGCGCGGCTATAAGCGCCCGCCCGCTTATTCCAGTCCCGAGGTGATGGGGCGGTCGAACGGGTTCATTTTCGACGTCATCACCCGCGGGTTCGGCGCCATGCCCGATTACGCCGCGCAGATTCCGCCGCACGATCGCTGGGCCATCGTGGCTTACGTGCGGGCGTTGCAGGCGAGCGAGACCGCCACCATCAACGATGTGCCGCCCGAGGAGCGCGCCAAACTGGAGGCCGCGAAATGACGGCGCAGACCATCGATTTCCAAGTTTCCGATGAGCTGCGAGGCGATTTCCGCCGATGGCGTTCGCGCGCGCTGCCCATCGGCATCGTCGGACTCATCGTGAGCGCGATCGGAATGGTCTTTGGCCGCGCGAACGTGGACCAGTTCTATCATTCCTACCTTTGGTCGTATCTGTTCATCCTTGGCTTGGCTTTGGGACCCCTGGCCTGGCTGCTGCTGCAATATCTGAGCGGCGGCGCGTGGGGCATGGTGATCCGCCGCCCGTGTGAAGCGGCGCTGCGCACCATGCCGCTGGTGGCGCTGCTGTTCCTGCCCATCGTCATCGGGATTCCGAATCTCTATGCCTGGTCGCATAAAGCGAACGTGGATGCCAGCTCCGTGCTCCAGCACAAACACGCATATCTCAACGTCCCGTTCTTCCTCGCGCGAGCGGCGGTGTACTTCGGCGGTTGGCTGTTCCTTGCCTGGTATTACAATCGCGTCTCCTACCGCGAAGACGCCGAGGGCCACGATGCGGTCCACGGCAGCATGAGTTCGCTCGCCGGTCCCGGACTCATCTTCTGGGGCTTCACCACCACGTTCATGTCCATCGATTGGATCCTGTCGGTTCACCCCGAGTGGTTCTCCACCATGTTCGGCCTGCTGTTCATCGCCGGCCAGGGGCTTACCGGCATGGCTTTCCTCATCACGCTGATGGTGCTGCTTTCGCGGCGCCGGCCGATGGCGCAGGTTCTCACGCCGGCGCACCTGCACGATCTCGGAAAACTCCTGCTCGCGATGGTCATGGTCTGGGCCTATTTCTCGTTCTCCCAGTTCCTCATCATCTGGGCGGGTAATCTGCCGGAAGAAATCCCGTATTACATGAAGCGCACCAGCGGCGGCTGGGGATTCATGGCCCTCTTGCTCGTGGCCGGCCACTTCGCGCTGCCCTTCGCCCTGCTGCTGTCGCGCGACTTGAAACGCAATTTCAAACTTCTGGCATCCATCGCGATTTTTGTTTTGTGCATGCGCCTCGTCGACCTGTATTGGGTGGTGACTCCCGAATTCCGCGGACCGGATTTCGGAATCAGTTGGATGGATGTAACGGTTCCCGCCGGCCTGATCGGCATCTGGCTCGCGTTCTTCCTGTTCCAACTCGAAAAACGGCCCTTGATGCCGATGAACAATCCGCACCTGGAGGAGGCTTTGCAGCATGGAAGAGAATAATCAGCAGCGTCCAGGCTTCGAGCAGACCGACGTCAACGTAATCGCCGTCAGCAAAGTGGCGATCGCGCTGCTGCTGGTGACCATTCTGGCGATGGCGCTGTTGGTTGGCGTGTTCAACTACTTCAAGGTCCAGGAAGGCGGCGAGGCGAAGACCATCGAGCCTACGAAAGTCTTTCCCGAGCCGCAGTTGGAAAAGACTCCGATTCCCGATTTGAAAGCCGTCCGTGAGGCCGAAGATCAGGTTCTGACCACGTACGGCTGGGTGGATCAACAAAAGGGTGTGGTTCGGATTCCGGTCGCCAAGGCCATGGACATGGTGGTGGCGAAGGGACTGCCCGTCCGCGCCGCGGCTCCGCCCATCGAGGAAGGCGTCAGCGTGCCCACCGAGAGCGGCCTCGGACCGAAAATGCTGCCGCCCGGAGGGCCGCTGGGAGGGGGGAAATGATAAAGAATTCTTGTGGGGCAGGCAATCGTGCCTGCAGCCGCCTTTCAGGCGGCCTCTTACTCTTCTTCACCGCCCTCGCTGCCTTCGCGCAGCCCGGCCAACCCGCGCCCATGCAGCCGAGCATCAGCCTGCAGGATTCCAACCTGAAACCCGCGCTTCCGGGCGCGCTCGCGGGCGTCGGAATCGATCAAAAGCTCGATTCTCAGGTGCCGCTGAATCTGCAATTCGTCGACGAGTACGGCGCCACCGTCCCGCTTTCCACGTATTTCCACTCTCGGAAGCCGGTGATCCTGGCGCTGGTCTACTATCGCTGCCCCATGCTGTGCACACAGATTCTCAACGGCCTCGAAAGCAGCCTCAAGGCCGTCTCCTTCAACCCCGGCCAGGATTTCGAAATTGTCGCCGTAAGCTTCGATCCCAAAGATACCTGGCAAACGGCGGCGGCCAAGAAGCAGACTTATCTGAAGCGCTACGGCCGCTCCAATACCGCCAATGGCTGGCATTTCCTCACCGGCGACGAAACCAACATCCAAGCGCTCACTCTCGCGGTGGGCTATCACTACAAATACGACCCGGCCACCGACCAGTTCGCGCACGCCAGCGGCATCATGATCGTCACTCCTGACGGCCGCCTCTCGCGCTATTTCTACGGCGTGGAATACGCCCCGCGCGACGTGCGCCTTGGACTGGTGGAAGCATCGCGGAACAAGATCGGCAGCCCCGTCGATCAGATTCTGCTGTTCTGCTACCACTACGATCCTTCCACGGGCAAATACGGCGCCCTGGTGATGAGAATGGTGCGCGTGGCCGGCGCCGGCTTCGTCTTACTCGGAGCCGCGGCTATCTTGATTGCGCTCAAGCGCGAAAAGCGGGGCAACCTCGTTCGACATGGGATCTAACTTACCTCTATTTCCGGAAGCGGCGTCCACCATCGCCCCCGATGTGGACCACCTGGCGCTATTTCTTCTCGCCGTCGCAGCATTTTTCTCGGTGCTGATTTTCGCCACGATTTTCTATTTCGCCATCCGTTACCGCCGGCGTTCGGAGCGCGAATTGCCGCATGAGCAGCACGGCGGCATGACGCTCGAAATTCTGTGGAGCGTAATTCCCTTCGGCATCACCATGGTGATGTTCACCTGGGGCGCGAGCCTTTACTTCAAAGAGAGCCGCCCGCCCGACAATGCCCTGCCGATTTACGTGGTGGGCAAGCAGTGGATGTGGAAGATCGAGCACATCCAGGGGCAGCGCGAAATCAACGAACTGCATATCCCCGTCGGGCGCCCCGTCCGGCTCACCATGACCTCGGAAGACGTGATCCACAGCTTCTTCGTGCCGGCGTTCCGCACGAAGTCCGACGTCGTGCCGGGTAAGTACTCCACCGAATGGTTCACCGCCACGAAACCGGGCAAGTACCATCTCTTCTGCGCCGAGTATTGCGGCAACCGGCACTCCGGCATGATCGGATGGATCTATGCCATGGAGCCGCAGGATTACGAAAACTGGCTCAATAGCAACCCGCCGCCCAGTACCATGGCGGAAAGCGGCAGCAAACTTTTCAACGGCATGGGATGCCCCGCCTGCCACAAGCCCGATGGCAGCGGCCGCTGCCCCAGCCTGGTGGGTCTCTTCGGTTCCACCGTGCATCTGGCCGACGGACGGTCGATCGTCGCGGATGAAGGCTACATTCGCGAATCGATTGTCCAGCCGCAAGCCAAGATCGTCGCGGGATACGGATCGCTGATGCCGACTTACCAGGGCCAGGTGACCGAGGAGGACCTGGTGCAACTGGTGGAATATATCAAGTGGTTGGGAGACAAGTCGGAGGGTAAGAAGCCATTTCCCGGCACTCAGGGGGAACCGCTTGCCATCCCGGATCTGAGGGGGAAGTAGCAGGAACTATGATTACCACGGCAGTACAAGAACGCGAACATTACCTGAACGAAAGCTATGGAATCAAGTCGTGGTTGCTCACCAAAGACCACAAGCGGATCGCCTTGCTGTACCTCTTCACGGTGACGTTCTTCTTCTTCCTGGGCGGCGCGTTCGCCACCATGATCCGCGTCGAGTTGCTTACGCCCCAGGGCAACTTCGTCTCCAACGACACTTACAACAAGTTATTCACCATGCACGGCGTGGCGATGATCTTCTTCTTTCTGATCCCGTCCATCCCCGCCACGCTGGGCAATTTCTTCCTGCCGATGATGATCGGCGCGCGCGACCTGGCTTTCCCGCGCATCAACCTGCTGAGCTGGTATCTGCTGGTGATCGGCGGGCTGTTCGCGCTTTTCGCCATGCTCGCGGGGGGCGTCGATACCGGCTGGACGTTCTACACGCCCTATAGCACCACGTACTCCAATTCCTGGGTGATTGCCACGGCGATCGGCATATTCGTCGCCGGCTTTTCGTCCATCCTTACCGGATTGAATTTCATCGTCACGGTGCACCGCATGCGCGCTCCCGGAATGACCTGGTCCCGCCTGCCGCTGTTCGTCTGGTCGAACTACGCCACGGCGCTCATTCAGGTGCTGGGCACGCCCGTGCTGGCGGTCACCATCATCCTGCTGTTCTGCGAGCGCGTCTTCCACATCGGCATCTTCGATCCCGCGCTGGGCGGCGACCCCGTGCTGTTCCAACATCTCTTCTGGTTCTACTCGCATCCGGCGGTCTACATCATGGTCCTGCCGGCCATGGGCGTAATCAGCGAAGTGGTGTCGGTATTCTCTCGCAAGCGGGTATTCGGCTACCATTTCGTGGCCTACGCCAGCCTGGCCATCGCCGTTCTCGGCTTCCTAGTCTGGGGCCATCACCTCTTTGTCGCCACGCAATCCGTGTATGCCGGGCTGGTGTTTTCGTTCCTCAGCTACTTCGTCGCCATCCCTTCGGCGATCAAAGTTTTCAACTGGACCGCGACCTTATATAAGGGCTCGATTTCGTTCGCCACCCCGATGCTCTACGCCTTCGGCTTCATCGGGCTCTTTACCATCGGCGGACTTACCGGCCTGTTCCTGGCGGCCCTCGGGTTCGACGTCCATGTGACCGACACCTATTTCGTCGTCGCCCACTTCCACTACATCATGGTGGGCGGCACCATCATGGCCTACATGGGTGGATTGCACTACTGGTGGCCCAAGATGACCGGCCGCATGTATCCCGAAGGATGGGCGAAGCTCTCGGCGCTGGTCGTATTTCTCGGTTTCAATCTCACGTTCTTCCCGCAGTTCATTCTGGGATACATGGGGATGCCGCGGCGCTACCACGTTTACCCCGATGAGTTCCAGGTCCTGCACGTGCTTTCCACGGCGGGCGCGTCGGTACTGGCGGTGGGCTATCTCCTGCCCATGATCTATTTCGTCTGGTCGCTGAAGTATGGCGCCATCGCGCCGGCCAATCCGTGGGGCGCTTCCGGGCTCGAATGGAAGACGCAATCGCCGCCGCCCCTCCATAATTTCGACGAGACGCCCGTCGTCACCGAGGAGGCCTACGATTACAGTTCGGTAATCGGAGAGGAGATTCAAGTTGGCTAGCGAGACTCAAGCTCACGCGCACCAGGAATCTCTCGCTCTCCGCGAGCAGTTCGATACCGCCGCGCAGCAGAAGGACGCCTCCACCCTCGGGATGTGGATCTTCCTTATCACCGAAATCATGTTCTTCGGCGGGATGTTCCTGGCCTATACCGTGTACCGTCACCTGTACTCCCACGTGTTCGCCGTCGCCAGCAGCAGCCTGAATGTCTACATCGGCGCCGCGAATACGGTCGTCCTCCTGTGTAGCAGCTTGACCATGGTGTTGGCCGTGCGCGCGGCGCAGTTGAGCCAGAAGAAAGCTATCGTGCTGTTCCTGGTGCTCACCTTGCTCCTCGGCGGCGTCTTCCTGGGCGTCAAGGCGTACGAGTGGAACGAGAAGTTCGTCGAGCACCACGTCCCCGGCGCTTCCTTCCATTTCGAAGATCTTCCGGCGAGCGATCAGGGCCACGCGCAGTTGTTCTTCTCGCTTTACTTCGCCATGACGGGCCTGCACGCGTTGCACATGGTGATAGGCGCGGGCCTGCTCTGTTATCTGGTCTTCGAAGCGCGCAAAGGCAGATACTCGGCTGAATACAACACGCCCGTCGACCTGATCGGCCTTTACTGGCACTTCGTCGACATCATCTGGATTTTCCTGTTCCCGCTGCTGTACCTGATCGATCGTCACCTGGGTAGATAAGCCATGTCCAACGACGTCCATCAACACATCGATAGCGCCATGACCTACGTTCTGGTCTTCGTGGTGCTGATCTGCCTCACAATTGCCACGACCGCTGTGGCGTTCGTCGATCTCGGCCCGTTCAGCGTGGTGGCCGCGCTGGTAATCGCCTGCTGCAAAATGCTGCTGGTGGCGTTATTCTTCATGCACGTGCGCCATTCGACGCGCCTGACGCGGCTGGTGGTGCTGGGCGGGTTGCTCTGGCTCGGCATTCTGCTGCTGTTGACCCTGGGCGACGTGATGAGCCGCGGCTGGGTCGGAGTGCCGGGACGGTAAAGTAGGGTGGGGCAGCCAATCCTGGCTGTGCCCGGAGGGCCCCCACCGCTTTCCAGCGGGCCCAACCGGCTGAAAGCCGGTCCTGGAGATTGGCCATTTGTCGCACAAAGCTAAGACGATAGCCATAGTCTAAGCCGCGACGGTGCAGAGCGTCTCCGATCCTAGCGGCGGTTTCGCTATGTTCGCGTCCACGGGGGCCAGCGCTGCGAAGTCGTCGATACTCGGCGTGGGCGGA
>Ga0181538_10002698_pt1 | contig 18041 bp, 11 predicted proteins | sample PEATcosm2014_Bin_40_FD_119773 | JGI IMG/M metagenome (GOLD analysis project Ga0181538, IMG submission 119773) | Peatland microbial communities from MTU Mesocosm Facility, Houghton, MI, USA - PEATcosm2014_Bin23_30_metaG | ecosystem: Environmental > Terrestrial > Soil > Wetlands > Peat | place...
ACCCCAAGCCCGAAGAGATCGAAGCGAAATTCCTCAATCGGACGTTCCAACGGCCCGCGAACCTGCCACCTGTTGACGACCATGCGCCAGACCTTGATGCCCTGAAGCTGGCCACAAGCCAGGACAGGGCAGATAGCTGGGGGGCTTACGCGAACGCCCTGGCTGAATGGGGCGGACCCGGGCGAGCCGTTGAGGCGATCCAGGCCTACCAACAGGCCTTGCGCCTGGAGCCCGAGTCCGGGTCTTTGCACTTCCGACTTGGGGTGGCGTATCGCAAGCGCTATGATTCGAACTTTCGCCAACCGGAAGATTTTCAGAAGGCGGTCGAGGAGTGGACAGCAGCCCTGGAACTCGATCCGAACATCTACATTTGGCGCCGCCGCATCCAGCAATATGGCCCTCGACTGGACAAGCCCTATTCCTTTTATGATTGGGTGAACACGGCTCGAAAAGAAATCGCGGCGCGCGGGGAGATTCCGGCGCCTCTGTCGGTCGAGCCGAGCGGCGCCGAATTTGCCTATCCTGAGAAATCTCTTGTGGCCGCCTCAAATACTGTGCACGAACCCGACCCGGGTGGACGGATTGTGCGTGACAACGGCCGCTTGGTCATGGTTGACGTGACGGTGGTGCCCGACACCCGGGCCATAGAAGTCTCCGACCGAGTGCATGTGGTGTTTCGCCCCAATTCTGCGGACAAGGCTCACTGGAATAACGAAGCTGGAAACCTGGTTTTTTGGGTAAGTCCACCTGCGGAATGGGACGTCAGTCAGAACCTCACGACGGTTCCCAACCCACCGCAGGCAGCCAGTACGGAACCCCGAGACGTGGAGTTTGAAGTGAGGGGCCCTGGACGGAGCCACGCCCAACCAATCACGCTCTCCGCGTACGCCTTGTATTATGTGTGCGAAGACGTGAATGGAGTCTGCCTGTATCGCCGGCAGGAAGTACCGATCACTATCGCGCCGCACTAGTGCGCCAGCGCTAGACTTCGCTAATCGCCGTCTAGGGCGAAATTGATTGGGACGCCGCCAACTTGTTATCCACGAATCTGTGGGGTGCGAGCGTCCTGCCTTGTTCCTAGGATTGGTTCACCAGCAAGGTGGCGACCTTCGGACTGGCCCACGCAATACTTTTCCTTCCACCGTGTGCAGCCAGGAACTTCGGCGAATTCAAGTAGCCCCACCCCGCGCCCGCGAGCCCAGGGGCTTGCTTACCGCCCAATGCATAGTGCAGGTCGCGCCAACTGCGGCCATCCGGTGCACGCCCTTGGTAACCACGCTCCATGATTCCGATTCCAGGCTTGGGCAGTTCCGTTTTGAATAGGATCAACTGAAAGCATCCACAGCCGGTGTGTGGGGCCTCGTCAAGCGAATGCAGTTGAACCCGTGTGATTCTTCCTCCCGTCAGACGTACGGCCGCCTGGTTGGCGCCAGACCACTCTCCGGCGAAGCGATCGAGCAGCTCGCCTTTTGAACAGGTGCCAAAGGAATTAACCCCGAAGTGCAGCTCACGATGATGAATGTTGGTCATATCATCATAGCCGTAAAGTGCGCCTGTCTTGATGAACTCATAGGCTCGGCCACACTGCGGAGGCCGTTCTGGCGTGAGGATGCACACGTGGTCAGGAGCAAAAGCTGAGCACCCTACGCAGGTCACGAATTCAGCGACGGTCTCCTCGGTCGCTGCCGCGATACCCTGCTTTCGCTGTGTTCTTTCGGCAGCTACCTCGGCGCTCAGAGCCTGCAGGCGCTCAAGGTCGAAGATCACTTCCGCGCGCAACTTCACAATTCGCGGGAACTCATGGCGGACAGCCGCGATCAGCGTTTCGCCAATTCGCTCCGCAGGCAGGTCGAGGTCGCGCGCGATTCCAAGGGCCAGCCTGCCAGCGGCATGCCTCGCCAATACCCCCGGCAGCCTTGAAAACGCCCGTGCCGCACGAGACTCGATGTAGCGGCGGTCGAATGCGTCCAGCGGTTCGGCGTCAACAGTCAGTAGAATGCCCATCGGGCCGGAAGGCGTCCCTACTACTCTGACGCCGGAGTCGTCGACCCGCCCTTTGCGCAAAAGATAGAAGCTCTCAGGCGTGTCCCCCCACGTCTCGCCAAGCTGAAAGCGAGGTTGGCCCTCTCCCCGATTCAGATAGTCGGGTAAGAGCGGGATTTCCGGGTGATCCAGCAGGCGCCGGATGCTAGGGAAACACGCCACGGCATCAACAATTTCAGGCAACGAGCCGGCGCGGATGTGTCGGCCGAACTGGAAAGGGTAGTCACGAGGCGTGACCGCCGGCACGCCCAAGCGCATGGCGGCCAGAGACAAGGTCAATTCCAGTGGACTCATTTCCCCACGCCCTACCACCAATCCCGAAGTAAAGTCTTCGATGAAGTGTCCGAGCAGATGGGTGTCGCCGAGCGGAACTCGGCCATAGACGAACGCGTAACGCACCAGCACATTCAATAGGACGTAAAGGCCGATACACGCCTCCTCCGCCACGACGAATTTGAACTGCCAGCGGGCATTCACGGCAGCCTGAATCTCGTCTTGATTCGAATTGCCGAGCAAAACGATCCAGCCATTTCTCCGCTTGCTTCCGAAAATCTCGGTCAGGAAGGCGTCATCGTCTGGCGTCAATTTGCACACCGCGGGCTGGTTAGAAGCATAAAGCTCAAGCAACGCGAGGCTTGGCTGCAGCAAGCGCAGGGGATCATCCTGCATCCCTGCGCGCACTTCGCGACCGACCCGCTCCGGGTCTGGGACCTCCCCGTAGACTGCCAGGGCCAAAGGGAGTGGGTACCGCTGGGATGCGACAGGACGAAACTTCTTACCTTTCGTGATTCGCAAGAGTTCGGTGATCCCCTGCTGAAGGACCAAACGGGCCTCTTCACTAAGCGCCGCCCCGTGATCGTGAGCGTGGTTGTGCATGAGCAACGATCTCCTCTCTTAAATGTTGCGCGGCCATAGAATAACAAACGCGGTCTCCTTTTGTAAGGCTTGCGATCAGGCTTGCTGCGTTGCGCTTAGCGAAGCCGAGGTGCTAAACTCGCCCAGTAGGGTCCTCGAGGGCTGAAAAGCGAAGCCAATGAGTTTTCTTCCAGAAGTCGACTTGGGCGACGAATTCCAACCGTTTGCCACGCTTGACGAGGTTCGCGGCTCGATACCTAAGCTCCTTCGGGCCCAGTCCCTTTTGCCCCGTGTCATCGAAGGCCACGCCATTCTCGAGAAGGCAGTGCGGCTCGACCGGGGAGTGATTTCGCGGGAGCAGAAGGAGCGCATTCTGCTGTGCATCGCAGCGGCCCGCCACGATACCTACTGCGCCGGTCTTGCGCGTAACGCCTTGCGGTTGCTGGGCGAGCCAGATTACCGAATCGATGGGCTGTTAGACGACCATAGTCGCATTGATCTCCCGGTGGTCGAAGTTGCGCTGCTGGACTTTTGTCTGAAAACAGCCTTGCACTCGCTTTCTGTGAGTTCCTCAGACATCGAGCGACTGCATCAACATGGAATCGCTGATGAGGCTATTATCGAAGCCGCGGTTACCGCAGCCTTAGCGATCTACCGTTGCACGCTATCTGTGGGCTTACATCCTGAACCTGATGGCGAGCCCTGGAAGCTGCCGCCGACGCGGGAAGGCTCTTTGCCGGAACCAGCGGCCCACATCTCCACTCGCAAGCGGCCCCAGGCGGGCCCCTACGTCAGGGCGCCGTATCTTAGTCCACAGAGGTTTGCGCCCTTTGAAAAAGTCGCGAATAGTCACGGGTTTATACCGAACTTCTTTCGCGCTCAGACCTTGCGGCCTGACTTGCTCTCCGCTGAGGTGGAGCTGGTGACTTTAGTTTTGCTTCCCGAAGATGTCCTTACTCGAACGCAAAAAGAAACCATCTTATTGGCGGTCTCTGCGGCAAATCTCAACTCCTATTGTGTGGCGATCCATTGCAACTTGCTGCGAGGGCTGGGCGTGTCGGCTGACGAAGGCGAGCAGATTGCCCTCGATCACCACCGATCCTCGCTGCCAGATGCCGACAAAGCTCTGCTGGACTTTGCCATTAAGTTGGGATCGAAATTCCCCGAATTTTCGCTCGACGATGTGACCCGCCTCAGGGCGGTTGGCTTTGCCGACCAGCAGATTTTGGAGTGCGAAGTAGTCACGGCTTTGAATAACTTCGCCAACGCTCTCCAAATGGGTCTCGGCATCGAACACGATTTTGAGCCACCACTCGCCTTTGAGCAAAAAAAGGCGAATCTTTGTGCCGCCCTCGATCGTCGTACCACAGAGGATTCGAGTATTTCTTCGGTTACGGTACAGGTCGAAGATTCGGACGCCGAGTTGACCGCTCAGGCACAGGCGGGGAGCTTAGACGCGTTCGAAGAATTAATGCGCCGCCACAGCCGGTTGGTTTATCGTGCTTTGGCGGCGATTCTGGGCGATCCGGACCAGGCGCAGGACGCCATGCAAGATGTGATGCTGAGTGCGTATGAGCACGTTGCGGGATTCCAGGCGCGCTCGAAGTTTTCAACGTGGCTGCTGAGCATCGCCAGGAATAAAGCGATTGAATATCTCCGAAAGCGGAAGAATGAGATTAGTCTGGATGAGGCTCCGTTCCGGGAGGACCAGGTCTTCCGCCCTCGCGAATTGCGGGCCTGGGTGGACAATCCCGAGCAGGCGTATTCTCGCTTGGAGATTCAACAGCTTATTGAAAAGGGGATTATGGCCCTTCCCGCAAAGTACCGCATAGTGGTGATGCTTCGCGACATCGAACAATTGCCGATCGAAGAGACAGCGCGGCAGTTGGACCTGAGTGTCCCCACTGTCAAGGTGCGCCTGCTGCGAGGCCGGCTGATGTTGCGGGAGTGGCTCGCGCCCCACTTCGCCGCTGGTTCCAGGAGGGCGGCTCAATGATTACTTGCGATGAATTCCTTGCCGAGTTCGGCGATTACCTCGAGAATCGCGTTTCGCCCGAGGTACTCAAGGAACTCGAACTCCATCTGTCCCAGTGCCGGAGCTGCCATGTGTTGTACGATTCCACTCGCCAAACTGTACAGATCGTCACCGACAGCGGTTCTTTCGAGCTGCCCCAGAACGTTTCCGAGTCGATGATTGATCAGGTCATGGCTAAGCTGCGAGCCGAACGAGCCTAGCAGCTTGTTGCAGGGTTCGTCTTTTTCAGAGCAGCCGGGAGGGGGCTCTCCCCAAAACTCCGCTTGTGGCTCTTGGTCCTTTCGCGTTCCTACCGTCATGCGGGCATTCTGTACGCATCGGCTTTCATTTCATTCCCGGCCGCAAACATCCTCGCGTCAAAATCATCTTCACCGCGGGCTGCACACCAGGCGCAGCCCAGAAGAATTTGTAACTTCTGCGTCCTAGATCACTCTTATGGTGCAAAGTTGAGCGCTACGGTGCTCAGCGAAATCTAGGGGACGAAGGAGAAACATTATGGTTCGCAAATTCAAAACGGGCGCGGCACTGGTGGGTCTGGCGCTGGCGCTCGGCTTTCTGCCAGTCCAGGCCCAAACCGGCGCTACGACGCTGGAGACTGGAACATTTCATGGCCAGGTACACAATACCTCTGGCCGCGCCACGATTTATCGCGAAGCGGAGGGCAAACTGGTCCTTCGCCTCACCCATTTCAAGACCTCGAATGGACCTGACGTTCATGTCATCCTGATCGCGGATAAGGACGCGGACGACAACGCGAACTTTCTGAAGAGCGGGACGGAACGAGTGGAGTTAGGCACTCTGAAGGGCAATGAGGGCGACCAAAACTACGATATTCCTGCCGGCACGGATCTGGGGAGATTCCAAACGGTTTCGATCTATTGCGAGCGGTTCAACGCGAATTTCGGCGCTGCTCCACTCAAGAAGTTCTAGGACCGTTAGTTGGCTGTAATGGATCCGGGCAGGGAGCAGTTGCCTGGATCGCGCGGAAAGGAGAAAGCTTTGAAGACGTCCTGGCCTGTAATCAGAAAGTGGGTTTTTGTCGGCGTCGGCGTTCCGGTGCTCATCGGCCTTTGGTGGGCGTTCCGCCCGGAGAAGTTGTGGATTAATCAAAAGGTCGATGAGCCGGCTCCGTTCGCTTTGAGCAGCGATCCGCAGCCACTCTACACCGGACGCCTGGAAGGTAAAGCGCACCAAACGAGAGGGCGAGCAACCATCTATAAGGGCCCCGATGGCAAACAATATCTTCGTCTGACCGATTTCACGACCTCGAATGGCCCGGACGTTCACGTTCTACTGGCGCGGAGCGATGACGAAAGCCTTAACCAGGAAACTGTGAAGGGTCAGCTTGATAGCGTTGAACTCGGGTCTCTAAAAGGGAACCAGGGAGATCAGAACTACGGTCTTCCTGCATTCATCGACTTACAGAAATACAACGCGGCCGTTATCTACTGCGAGCGATTCCATGCGGTATTCGGCGTCGCCAGGCTCGAACAATTTTGATCGACAATTTCACCGGAGTGGATTGGCGACATAACCGTCAAAGGAGATCCCAGGAAGCCGTCTAGCCTGATATGGCATCGAAGCGGACTAGACTACCCCTTTGTTGAAAAGTGGCCTAGCGCCGTCGAAGAGAGGAGCTTAAACCATGAAAACCCGTGATTCAGTAGCATTCATCACAGGCGCCAATCGCGGCATAGGCCTGGCGTTTTCCCAAGCGTTGCTCGCGGAAGGTGCGAAAAAGGTGTACGCGGCTGCCCGAAACCCCGAAACTGTCAAGCTCGCCGGTGTGTATCCGGTTCGCCTGGACGTAACGAAGCCAGACGAGGTCGCCGCGGCTGCTCGGAATTGTGGCGAGGTCAGCCTGCTTATCAATAACGCGGGGATTACGCTCAGGTCGAGTTTTCTCGGCGCAGATGGTATGAATGCCGCTCGATCCGTGATGGAGACCAACTATATCGGACCACTCGCGGTCAGCCGCGCGTTCGCTCCGGTACTGGCGAGAAACGGGGGAGGTAGTATCGTCAATGTTCTGTCCGCATTAAGTTGGGTGACACTCCCCACAAGCGGCACGTACAGCGCCTCGAAAGCCGCTGCCTGGGCCCTCACCAACGGCTTGCGTACGGAATTACGTGGTCAAGGCACCCAGGTCTTAGGCCTGCACGTCGCTTATGTCGATACGGACATGGCCAGAAACGTTAACGCTCCGAAGTTGGTGCCGGCAGAAGTGGTTCGGCAAGTGCTTGCTGCGCTCGAAGCCGGGCGCGAAGAAGTGCTGGCAGACGAACTGACACGCCGCATCAAAGCGGGACTCTCAAACGACCCGGGCGTCTACCTTAACTTCGATCCCAGTCGTGCTTATAAGGCTGCGAGTTAGCGCGACCGAATGCCCCGAACGAATTGGAGCGGTCCGCGGATCATGGACTGAGACCGGAACCGATGGAGGGTTTCATGAATCAATCTCGTTCAGCCCAAACCACCCAGAACGCCGAATTCGAGTCGAAAACACCGAAAGGGTCCTCCGAGTTCTCTGTGCCAGTTACATCGGTCCACAAGGTCGAAGCGGATGGAGTCCGGGTCTTCTACCGGGCGGCCGGACACCAGGTCTCCAAGTCGGTTCTTCGCAGGCGAGGCAACCGGTGAGTCTACTTCTCGACTTTGTTGAGCATCGAAGTGCCCAACCCTATCCCAGTGGGTAGCACGGCTTGCCCGTTCTCGACCTCCAATGGCTCGCTCAGGAAACGGGCGGCAAGTTGGAATTCGGGCCTGTGAAATTCGATAACGTAAAGATTCGGGTTGGTGGGGATTTTGCGTCTAAGGCGTGGACAAGAAAGCCCTCTCCCCGGTGATCGGGGAGAGGGCTGGAGCACGCGAGACGTGTTTTAGTCGTCCAAGTCAGCTTTAGCGGCGGGCGCCGGGCGGTTAAAGTCGCTCGGGGGGCGAACGGTCTTCTCGCCGGGGAAGGGGACCTTACACCCGGTGGCCTCGTACCAATCGTAGTGGCTCACCGTGTCCGGGTCTTCGGAGTCGGGCATGTGATATTTGCCGGCGAAGATCTCCGTCTTCTTCTGGAGCCAGGCAGCCTGCATAGCCATGACCGCAGGGCTAGCCTTGAGATTCTTAACCGCAGGCCTGGCAGTCTTGAGGGCGGTATTCGCCGGGGCCACATATCCCTTAACGCCGTAAGTCAGCGGGACTCCGTTCAGCACGTGCGACCACGGCAGGAAGTTCGTCGCGGGAGGATTATCGACGAAGAGCGTCCTCATCGGCGAGGCCACCAGGTCGTTCTGATTCATAGGCGTCAGACCCAGGATCTGCTCGATCGTGCGCGTCATGTTGACCTGCGTGTAGAAGGTGCTCTCTTCGGTTACTCCGGCCCCGGTGCCATCCGGGTTCACCTTCTGAACGACGTAGGGGCTGATGACGTAGCCTGGGGAGCGGTGACCGTCGACGTGGTCGACGCCGTTCTGCGCGTCGTCTTCCTCGACGAAGATCGCGGAAGAGGACCAAATGGGGCTGTGGCTGATGATGTCGACGAAGCGGCCCAGGGCCAGGTCGTTATCGGCCTGCATGGCAGTTGCATTTGGCGGGCCGCCGGTATGGTCGGAGCTGATCCACATGAATTCCAACTGGGGTACCCTACCGTTGGCCACGTCGCTCGCGAAGTCCTGCGACCAGACATCGACGCGGTACTGGTCGGGGATGCCCAGGTCGAATTGCGGGTAGTTCTTGACCGTGTGGTTGATCAGGTTCGGGAGCGGGGAGACCGAGCCGATCACGTTCTGATAGTACAGCGTCGTCTCTCCCGGGGTCCCGGGTGCTTGGCAACCAGACCCCCCCTCGAAGCACTGCGTGTCGTTATAGAAGTCGATCCAGCTCGGCTCGCAACTGTTCGTGACCGTAAACCCATTCGTCATAGTCGGAGTGCAACCCTGCACGGTGAACGTGTTGTACTCGATGTACTCGCCGTAGTTCTTGAACGAGACGCCAGCCTTTGCAGCCTGGTCCCACAGGTGGCCCTTCTTCTGGTAGGCAAGCGCTTCGCCGCCGTTGGAGGGGTAGTCGCGGAGCCAGTCCGGCGACTGGACGTCGTCGCCGTAGGGCGCCATGGCCTGCGTGATCCAGTTGTGACCGTCGGCCGACTGCCGGCTCGGGTCGTAGAAGTTGTCCAGAAGCGGGAAGCGCTCAACCAGCGCGTGCGCGTTGGGCGTTACGAGGGGGTATTCGGCGTAGCTCGAGTTGTCGCCGAAGACGGCCAGGGAGGGGTCGCCATTGCCGCCGACCACGTCGCCCAGGATCTGATCGTAGGTGCGGTTTTCACGGATGATCACGAAAACGTGCTTGATCAGCGACGGATCGCCGATCTTGTTCGGGATGGCGACCGGCCTCGCAAACCGGTTGCCCCCTGCGGCCGACCAGATGTTTTGCGCCAGATCCCAGTGGTTGTTCTGGAAGACCTGCTGCGTCATCGCGTCGAGGGTCGAGCGCTTCGGCACGGGGACGATGCTGACGGTGCCAAGGTCCTCGTGGGTGTTAAAGCTGTATACGCCGTAGTAGTGGTTGTACGAATTTTCTGCCGAATTCGCCGGAGGGGGCGCCACGCCGTAGCCCGTGCTTCCGAGGCCCTTGTCGTTAGCAACGAGCAGCGCGTTGTCCACCGTATCCAGTACAACGGAGGCCGGCGCATAGGCGACCGGAATCATGCCCATGACAGGATTCCCCTCGAACTTTTTGAGGTCGACAACAGCGATCGCGTTGGCGTTGTACAGCGCGACGTAGGCAACGTCTTTCTTGGCATCGACGGCGATCGAGTTCGGCCCCGCGCCGTAGGCCGGTTGGCCTTCGCCGGGCACGCCGATCGGCAGCCCAAGGTCGATCGTCTGCACCATGCGGTTCATGGTCGTGTCGATCACCGAGATGTTGTCGCTATAAGCATTGGCGACCAGCAGGTACCTGCCCCAGAAGGCCATGCCCGTCGGGTGGAGACCGGTCGAGATGCTGCGGGTGACCGTAAACGAAGCCAGATCGACCACGGAAACGGTGCCGGTGGCCGTGGAGCCCGTCGGAAAGTCGGCGACGACCGGGGTGCCGTTGGAGTATCCCTGGAAGTCGTTCGCGGTAGCAATCCGCCCGCCCTCGTTGGAGACGTAGGCGGTCCTGCCATCCGGCGAAATCACGACGCTGTGCGGGACATTGCCGACGCGGATCTCGGAACCCTCCGTCGGGGTCGCGGCGGTCAGATCGATCTTGGTCAGAGTATCGTTATTGTCCAGCACGACGTAGGCGGTCTTGCCATCCGGCGAGATCGCGATGCCCATGGGATAGGAAGTGTAGGTATTATCTGAGACAATCGAGACGGTCTGGCCGCACGGGATATTAATGCTTCCCGTGGTCCCCCCAGGGCTGTTCGAGAAGCAAGTGACGTTGGTCAGATAGTTCTGGCTGTCGACGTCGATCGGAACACTGACGTGGGCGTAGTCTGAGAGCATGCCCGTCGTCGGATCGACGCTGGCGATTGCAACGTAAGCATTGCCGGTCTTGTAAGCCGTGGAATAGCCGTCTTGGCTGAACAGCAGGTACTTGCCATCCGGCGTATAGGTGATGCCGGTGGTGCTGCCGTCTGAGTCCGTGCCCACGGCCGCCAGGTAATTCTGCACGACGGCGCCGGTTTGGGTGTTGAAGATCGTGACGGCCTGAGGGGCGCTCATTTGAAGGACGGCGGCGGTGTGGTTGCCAGTGGGGTTCAGCGCGATGGCCTTGGCGCGCGTCGTGATGCCCAAATAGACCTGGGTGCCGGCGGGCGTGATGATCGCGCCATCACTGACGACCCACGGGTTGGACAAGGGCGCCGAGTAGGTCGGGCCGGTGCTCGCGTTCGTGTTCTCGCCCGGTGTATAGGTCGGGTACGGCTGGGACTGAGCAGCTGCAAGTGCCGCAAAGCTCAGCACCGTCGCCAGTAGGCCGGCGAACGTACCCAGACGGTGGATCCGAAGACTATCTCGAAAGGATTTTCGGGACATATACGGTTCTCCTCCTTTGATTTGTGATAGAGGCTTGGCGCGCCCTGGGGACTACGCCAGCGTTTCAATCCTAGGAAAGGAGCGCAAACGCCAACATGACGCGGAGATTACATTTTTGTCATCTTGAACCCGAGACCGGCATGCGGAGCGTGACGCGGGTGCCCTGCCCCACCTGGCTGTCGATCCCCACACTGCCGCCGTGAAGCAGCATGATGCTCTGAACGATTGCCAGTCCCAAACCGGTGCCGCCGGATGCCTGGGAGCGCGACGTATCCACTCGGTAGAAACGGTCAAAGACTTTGGGCAGCGCTTCCGGGGGAATGCCTTCGCCGGTATCGGAGACTTCGATGTGGACCGTGGACGCTTCCGCGCGGGTTCCCAGTTTCGTCGCCAGCACGATCGATCCGCCGGACGGCGTATGTGTGACGGCATTCGACACCAGATTGCCCACCGCCCTTTGCACGAGAGAGCGATCCATTTCAGCAATGACAGGTTCGGCTCCGGCAGCAGTCGAGAGCGAGATACCGCCATCTTCAGCAGAAGCTTGGTAGTAGTCACGCACTCCATCCAGCAATTCGGCAACATTGACGCGCTCGCGTCGTAGGTGGGACAGCGGGCTCTCGGCTCGAGCCAAAAACAGGAGATCGCTGATGAGGTCCGACAGGCGCACAGCTTCTTCCAGGCAGGACCCGAGCACATCTCGGTATTCGTCGGCGGTGCGTTCGCGGACCAAGGCCACTTCGGTTTCGCCGCGGATGTTATTCACCGGCGTGCGCAGGTCGTGCGCAATATCCGCGGAAAACCTGGAAATCCGTTGGAAGGATTCTTCCAGGCGGTCGAGCATTTTGTTGAAGGTGTGGGCGAGGGACGCCAGCTCAAACGGGTACCCTTCTGGCAAGATCCGCTCGTGCAAGTTCGTCGAGCTGATGTGTTGAGCGGTGGTCGCAATCTCTTCGACTGGCCGAATGCCGTGCCGTGCAACTCGATATCCGATCAGAGGGAAGATCGCGAAGCATCCCAGAAGAGTTGCCAGGAACCATCGGCGATAGCGGGCCAATAGGGCTTCCTGCTGTGAGACGTCGATGGCAATTTCGACTGTGTCTGTTCGCTTGGAAGGTGAACCGACTTCCGCTGACGCGCTGGTGACCCAAAAGGTTTGCCCGTGCGTCCCCTTCATGGAAAAAGGATGATCGGGACGCCTTTCGATCTGGCTGGCGAGCAGCGACAAGTTCAATTGCTCGGCCATGCGCGGCGTCGTCAGCAGTGGTCTAGCGTGCTCGTCGAGCAGGCGAATGTAAAATTGCTCGTATCGCCGGGCGGCGGATTCAAGTTCAATTTCCTCTCGCAGCGCATCCCAATCGTCTGGGCGCTCGCGCAAAAGTGTGCGGACCACGTGGAGCTTATCGGCGAGGAACAGATCGGTGCTTTTTTCCAGTTCCGCACGCAACACGAGATAAAGACTGGCTGTAGCCAGGAAGACGAGACACAAGCCAGCCAGCGCGTACCCGGCACTGAGCCGAAAGGCCAGGGTCCTCCACCACGGTGCGGCGCTATTGCTCGCATTCCAGGACATAGCCGGCGCCCCTCACGGTATGGATCAGCTTGAGGGGAAAAGGATCATCCACCTTGCTGCGCAACCTTCGCACGCTAACATCGACAACATTAGTGTCGCTATCGAAGTTCATGTCCCAGACCGCTTCGGCAATCAGAGTTCTGGACAGCACTTCGCCTGCGCGCCGTGCCAAAAGAGATAAGAGAAGAAATTGCTTGGCCGTCAAATCCAGCCGTTGACCGGCACGGGTAACGCGCTGGCGCGCGAGATCGATCTCCAGGTCGGCCATGCGGATGGTTTCCAGTTGGCGAAGCGGAACCCGGCGCAGCAGAGAGCGCACACGCGCGAGTAACTCGGAGAAGGCGAACGGCTTCACCAGATAGTCGTCGCCTCCCAGTTCGAAACCGCGTACGCGCTCGTGGACTGCGTCGCGGGCTGTCAGAAACAATACCGGCGCCCGCCGGCCGGCTTGGCGTAAACGGGTCAGAACCTGCCAGCCATCCAAACCGGGAAGCATCACGTCGAGAATCAGAAGTTCGAAATCCACTTCCTGTGCCAGGTACAAGCCTTCCAGACCGTCACCCGCCACATCCACGACAAAGCCCGCTTCGCTAAGTCCCTTCTTGAGGAACTTGGCCGTCTTGGACTCATCTTCGATGACTAAGATTCTCATGCCGGAAGGTCCTTTCAGTTCGACTGGACGAGTGAGCGTCCGAGGAGCGAGCCAGTCAGTCTCCGGAGTCAGCGAATCGCCGCGCGCGTCAGGCTGCTTCGCCCGAGTCGCTGCATTCCTCAAAACAGCAGTTTCAACATGAATTGAAGCTGCCGCGGCGTGCCCATTCCGACCGGCGTTGTATTCAAAGGCAAGTATATGCTGCCGAAGTCGGAAGCCGAAATGAGGCCATCTGGGCTAGCGTACATCGGTCGGTTGAAAATGTTGAACGCTTCGGCCCGGAACTGAAGTTGCAAGCGTTCTGTGACAGGAATGTGTTTGGAAAGCCCGAAATCCATTTGCCAGGCCCCGAGGCCTCGCAAGAAATTGCGGGGGACATCGCCGAAGCCCGAGGGGCACGCACCGCCCGGATAAAGCTGGTCTGAGGTCCCGGGAGTGCAAAAAGCCGCGGGATTGAAATTCCTTCCGGCCAAATACAGCGGCTGGCCGGGAACGAGGTTGGGACGCTGTTCGTTGGTGTTTCCGTCCGGGCCAGTAGCACTGGTCGTGAGGTTCACGGGGAAACCGGTACGAGCGGTGAAGTTTGTACTGAGGGACCACGATCCCAAAATGGTACTCAAGGCTCCAGCCCGATTCAGGAACGCTTTTCCTGTACCAAAGGGCAGCTCATAAATAGCATTGGCATTGAACGCGTGGCGGACGTCGAAGGCGCCGCTCGAGTACTCACCGCATTGCGGCGCTCCGGTTGGCTGGCACGAAACATTTTGCGGCGTGATAGAGTCGCCGTCGCCGCTTCCGTTGGAATCGTCGTCGATCTCGTGGGCCCATGTGTAGTTGGCCGATGCCAGCAGACCTCGAGAGAAGGTGCGCTTCAGCGAGACCGATAGCGCCTCATAACTGCTGTCGCCGATGGTGCCTCGCCAACCGATCTGGGAGAATGCAGGGTAAGGACGCAGCCCGGTGAGAGAGTTTTCTACGTTAACATAAGATTCCTGGAGCAGATGGCGGCCGTTGCTCCCCACATAAGAGACCGTCGCGAGGAAATTGCGGGGCAGCGCCTGTTGAACCGATATGCCCCACTGGTCTGCATACGTATCTTTGCGGTCTCGCTCTTCCGCGTTTGGCGAATTTGTGCCGTTCACGCAAGCGGGACTGCCATTCGGCACTACAGCTAGGGGGAAACTGAGGCCTGGGCAATTCTTCGACGTCAGCGCATAGCTTAACACTTCGTTCTTGTCTGGGAGGTTCTGATCGTCCAACTGGCCGTCCTCGTGATAGATGCCAAACCCGCTGCGGATGACGGTCTTCCCCCCGAACATAGACGGCGCCCAAGCGACGGCAACGCGCGGATCGACGTCGCCATAATTCCCCGGGCCGAAGCTCGCGCCCACGCCACAGTAGCCCGCCGGGCCGCAGGTGGCAAAATCGAAAGGATTGCCACGGCCGTATACTTCGTCAAAGGTACCGAAAACGGTGTAGCGCACGCCCAGGTTCAGGGTGAGACCCGGCCGCCATTTGAACTCGTCCTGGAAGTAACCGAAAAAGTCCGTCTTTCGTAGGCCGTTAACGGGGTATGTGCCCGTGATGCTGGCCTTATAGGATTGGTCGGCCGCGAAGCTGGTGAGGGAGTTAAAGCTGACCGTGCCATAGGAACTGCCCCCCTGGTTCATTTGCACGCGGCGGACCTCGACTCCGGCCTTGATGACATGTCTCCCCTTGACCCAGGTCAGATCGTCGATTCCGGCAAACGTATTGCCCACGCCGGTGCTGACACGACCGTTGTTCAGGGTAGTGAGGCCCGCCACTGAGATCGCGTCGAGCGATCCGGTCTGATTGAGGTAGATGGTGTCGGTCGTGCCGCGGTTGAAGCCAAATTTGGTTTCGTTGATCAGGGTTGGAGAAAAAACGTGCGATAGGGCGATCACGCTGTTAACCGGATAGGACTTAAGTTCCTCTTGTTCGTTGAGATATTGCCCGGAGCTTGGGGAATACGGGAGAAAGTAGGTGGCTTCGTCGACGTTGACCCGCACAAAAAGATTGGTCGCTTCGGAGAAGCGATGATCCACGCGCAACATCTCCGAGTCTTCCCGGCCCACTTGCCTGCCTTGGCCCACGAATTCGGCAATGTCCGGGTTGCTGGTAGGATTCTGTCCCTGGGGATAGGCGTTGATAACAGGGGCAAGCGCCGGCGACTGCGCCAACACTTGCGCGCTAAAGGCAGCGCTGGGTACATAACCGATAAGAGTCTGGCCCAGGTCTTGCCGGTAGCCTTCGTAGGCGGCAAAGAAAAAAGTCTTATCCTTCTGGAGGGGTCCGCCCAAAGACCCTCCGAACTGATTCATGCGGAAAGGCGGCCGGTGCGTCGGATCTAAAGAGTCAAGCGGATCCAGGGCATCGAAAACGTCGTTGCGCAAGTAATCGAAGGCGTCCCCATGGAACTGGTTCGTGCCGCTCGGCGAGGCCAGGGCCAACTGGGCCCCTGCCGTCTCGCCACTCTGCGCCGTCGCCAGCATGGGGTCGACGCGGATCTCGTCGATGGTATCGAGCGGAACTGCCAGACGCACGTAATATAGCTGGGACTGATTGATAACATAGGTGGAATCGATGCCGTCGTAAGTATAATTGTCATCGTCGCGGCCTCTGCCGGCATAGCGAATCGAACGCTGGTTGCCGGCGCCGGGTCCGCCGGCAGCGTCAACCGCGCTCGGAATCATGGCGGTCAAGGTGGCCCACTCCCGCCCGTCTAAGGGAAGTTCCTTAACCTGTTTGAGTTCAATATTCGTGCCCTGCGTATTAGAGCTTTCATCAAGCTGCTGCGTGCTGCCCACCACTTCGACCCGCTCGGAAGCGCTGGAAACGTCCAGCACCGGGTTGAGAGTGGTGGTGTGTTCTAGCGCCACCTCCAGGCTCTCAAACTTCAGCGTCTGAAAATCCTTGGCGGCAAACGTCACGGTGTAGATCCCGACCTGCAACTCGGGGATAGCGTATGTTCCGGTGCCGGAGGTGATAGTACTACGCCGTAAACCGGTCGCATCTTGCGACGCAGTAACGCTGACGCCGGGCACTACCAGCCCGGACGAATCCCTGACAGTCCCCGTCAAACTACCGCGATCGACTTGGCCATACAGGTTGGTTGTTACAAGGAGAAAGCCACATATCCCCCAGAGTAGCTTAGACATTAGAAACCCTCCCTGAAAGATGGCACTGTAGATAGGGCGGGGCCGAAGCCCCGCCCCTCGAATTGGACGCAGAACTCGACTCCTCTACACGAAGTTTCAATACTCTGGAGTCTGCCAAGTTTAACTACTGTCCACCTCCAGTGCTCAACGCCGTGCTCTCAAGCGTAGGAGTTGTGCGCGTTTGCAGAGTGGAGCGATAGCGCTCGAGAAGTTGCGGGCGGTTGGCGCGCAGATCGAGCCTGCTCGGGGTGGAGGGATACGGTTGCGAACCCTTCAGTCCCTGCCACAGAATGCGGTTGAACTGCCGACCATCCACATGGTCCTCAACCGAGAAGTCCATCCCCTGGGTGACCTGCGCCCAATAGGCCGCATCGTGCGTGGGGTAGAGACGGACGACTCCCGAACAGGCGGCAGGAGGCAAGTCGAGAGTCGTGGCGCAAAGCAGGCCGGAGGGAGTGGCATTGAAGCTCCAATCCTTCTGCTTTTTGTCGAACGCATTCGCCATGGGTTGGGCCAAGGCGTCGTTCAAGTTTTGGTGTTCGGTTCCCAGAATGTCTTCGATAGTGCGGAACATGATGAGCGTGTTGTACGACGTGGAAACTACCGCGCCCTGTTTCACGTACGGCCCCGCGATGAAAGCGATGCTGCGGTGTGCGTCCACATGATCGCCGCCGTCTTGCGCGTCGTCTTCGATACTAAAGATCAACGTATTGCTCGCATAGGGGCTGTGCGCGATCGTCTGGACCACGAGCCCCACGGCGTAGTCGTTGTCCGCTTGGTCCAGTTCCGGCGTGTCGATTCCTGTTGCCACCGCGACCGGGGCGGTATAGTTGCCGGTGTGGTCGTGGGCCAATCGCAGCAGCGTCAGGTTCGCGAGTCCGTTGGCGGTGAAATCCCGCTGCCACTCCTCAAATCGCCACCAGTCCGGAACGGTCTGGTCGAATCCGCGGAAGTACGGGTCAGTGTACGGCCCTAGCGAGGGGCTGGTGGGATACGCCACCACGGTATTCGAAGCGAACGGGTTCTCGATTTCCGGGATACCCGGCGGCACAGGCTGGTTATAGAGCGCCTGGTCGAGGAAGAACCCGTAGTTGCGAACAGTCAGCCCGGCTCGCAGCGCCGCATCCCAGAGGAACCCGGCGCCCTGCTGGCCTTCCGGTCCGTCCGGCGCGGCCGTGTCCGTTGTCCCCGGCAAGACGTCGGGATCGGGCGGAGTGACGGGGTTAGCGGCCTCGCGCTCGGCCAGGGTCGCGTAGCCGACGTTCACGTTGCGGTTGGTGCCCTCCGAGTCGTAGCTCAAACCGCGTCCCGCGTACTCGACGGAGGTTTGGCGCTCGACCACGTCCGTGGCGTGGGCCGAAGTTGACCAGGGCCAGCCGTCCATGCTCACTTCGCTGGTGTCGTAGAAATTGTCGAGGTCTACGAACTGGCTGGCGAGTGCGTGCAGATTGGGCGTGACCTCGCTGCCAAATTCCGTGAGGCTGGGATCGCCGTTGCCTTCCGCCAGGTCGCCCAGGATCTGGTCGTAGGTGCGATTCTCCTTGATGATGTAGATGATATGTTGAATGTGGTTGCGGAGAAACTGCATCGTATCGGAAGAGTTATCGCCCTGCTTGCGGCCGAAATTATTGTTCGCCGCCACCTGTTGGGTCAGGCGGGCAAGCTCTCCCGATCTCGGTGTCGGGAA
>Ga0181538_10002699_pt1 | contig 18039 bp, 12 predicted proteins | sample PEATcosm2014_Bin_40_FD_119773 | JGI IMG/M metagenome (GOLD analysis project Ga0181538, IMG submission 119773) | Peatland microbial communities from MTU Mesocosm Facility, Houghton, MI, USA - PEATcosm2014_Bin23_30_metaG | ecosystem: Environmental > Terrestrial > Soil > Wetlands > Peat | place...
ACAAAACAATCCACGGCGGGTTGCGCGATGCGCAAGCACACCTCAACCGGGTGCTCGGTGAGCGCGACTGGGGACGAAACCTCGATTCTTCCAAGCAAACCCTGAATCAGTATCTCGACCGCTGGCTTGAAGTCTGCGCCAAACCCAGGCTGCGAGCCAAGAGCTTTCAGGATTATGAGGGCTTGCTCCGTCGATACGTTCGACCGCAACTGGGAATGAAACCTCTCGTTTCCGTCCAGGCAATCGATGTTCAGAGTCTGTATCGCGAGCTGTTGGATCGGGGGCTGTCGGCGCGATCGATCCGCTATACCCATGCAGTATTGAGGTCAGCGCTCAAACAGGCGGTCCGCTGGAAGCTTTTGTTGGCAAACGCCGCCGAGCTGGTGGATCTGCCCAGGCACACTCGACGTAACGTTGGAGTCCTGAGCGTAGAGCAGTCCAGGACCTTCATGGCTGCGATAGTGGGGCACCCCTACGAGGCGCTCTTCGCACTGGCCATGACAACTGGAATGAGACCCAGCGAATACCTCGCACTCACTTGGGCGGATATCGATTTGGTCCGGGGTACGGTCAGCGTGTCGCGGACTCTGGAGTGGAAGAAGGGTGGGTGGCAGTTTGCCGACACCAAGCGATCGCGGAGCCGTCGCGTGATCAAGCTTCAGGCTTGGGTGATCGCGGTGCTCGTAAAGCACAGACAGGGCGTTGACCCGCAAGCCGCCAATGGCCCCGCCCAAGAGTTTGTATTTGTTGCGAAGCGTGGTAGGCCGATTCGAGAATCAAAGTTTGTGGGCCGTTACTTCAAGCCGTTACTTAAAGAGGCTGGATTGCCGAACATCCGCCTTTACGACTTGCGCCACGGGGCCGCCACATTGGCATTGGCCGCAGGCGTGTCGCCGAAGATCATAAGCGAGCAACTTGGGCATGCGAGTGTCGCCTTCACTCTCGACGTCTATTCGCACGTGCTGCCGCACATGCAGGATGCAGCCGCGGAAAAGGTGCAAGCGTTACTCGCAGGTCCAAAGACGGATGCGAAGCCACCACAAACAGCGGCGAGTCTTACTCCGGTTGCTGATTTCCCCGATCAATGACACCCCTTCAGGCGCCGCATAAATACTGATCTTTACAGATACCTGTGGGCCGACTGTGTGCGGTGAGTAATTGACGCCGAACAGTGCGGCGTTACTTTGGCGGGACGCGCGCTTGAAGAAACCTTCGGCGGCTACTGTGAGGGCACCCATCCGCTTCGGACGGCTCTCGGGTGAGCAGCGAGGTCATACCTATACGATGGTGTTTTCGCGCCTGTGTGAGCTCGGTCAGGCAAAGGTGGTTCGCTGCTCTCGCACCATTTCGTCCACGACGGATCTGATTGCGGAAGCGGAGCACCTCTGGAAGACGGAGCAACCCGGGGCGAAAGCCGGTCGAATTGCGGCGGATTGGGGTGCATGGCCTTGCTGTGTAATCCTGCGCGGAAGATTCCGGAGGATATTCTGAACGAATGGGCGAAGCGCGTAACGAATGAACCTGGCTACGGGAAGGTGTCGCAAACGAAGGAAGAGGGCTGCCTTGTAAGCAAGGATGGCGCGCTGCGGATTCCCTGGCCCCGCCTCGTTGAAGGCGACGCGGCAGTCCAACGGGATCTTCTGCTGGCTACCGCTAACAACCCGACACTTACAGGCGCACTGCTCTCCTATCCCAGCGTCGAAACGATTACCGACACGCGGAACCGCGCCGTCAATCATGTTGAATATTTCTGGAAGAATCTCGAGAACGGAATACCCACATTCCAGGATAATGAAATACGCGCACGGCTGCGGCCGAGGGAACGACGATGACATTCGATGAAATCGTCAGCGACTATATCCGCGAACACCGCGACGACGCGCGCGGAAATGCGGTTCGTTGGAATCCAACGCAGCCCGTCCGAAGGAATTTGGAAGGCTGCGCTATGCGAGCAGCCCAGTCGCAAACGGCATCCGCACCAGCGGCGCATTCCGAATACGGCCCTTGAACGGGCCGAGGCATGCCTTCATAGGATCGGACGACAGCTAGCCAAAGCAGGGGACTTCGCCACTCCTTATGGGCTTGTGGTAGGCAAGATTGGAGGCTTCAAGGGCATTGGGGCGCTCACTTTATACGATATCGCTCACGGGATCGGCGCTCGTTTCGGAAAAGCGCTGTGGCTCGTGTATCTGCACGCCGGAACAATGACGAGCTCGCGGGTGTTCAACATCAGCGGCGATTCGTTTGATCAAAGGGGCTTGCCCAAAGCGTTTTCACGCCTGGCACCATACGAGATTGAAGACTGTCTGTGCATCTATAAGGACGAACTGCTCGATCGCGAAGACTCGCGAACTGCGTGTCACAAGTTCGGATGCGCGGTTGCACTCCGGCAACGGAGCGCTTGATGGTGTGTCGCTGAGAAATACAGGCATCATTGTTCTTTTCGGATGAATACCATTCAGCCTGTTCCCCGTTGATGTCTTTGGAACATCGGTTGCCGTTCCTGATTGGATCCTATTCTCTTAGTTTGTTCTGTCCGATAAAATTCTGTTATCAGCCAGAAGGTTGCTGAACGTCTGAATCACTGCCAAAACCTCGGCGACTCACGAAGCTTAAATCTATTGGTTGAGCTCCGCCCAGTCCTGGACCCGCTTGGGAATCCAGGTGCTGGGGATGTTCGGCCCAGCTGCGGACTCGATGCGTCGAGCAGCGTCCTGGTCGGGATTGACGATAATGACTTCCGCCGCTCCTGTCGCGGCATACCTTCCGCCGTGTTTCTTCAATCTGCCGTTGAGTTGATTGTGAAACCCGCATCGAAAAATGAACTGTGCGTGCAGATCGGCGGCTGGCAGGGAATAGCCCAAGAAAACCAACCGCTTCGGCGTGCTGAGGACCGCGGTGCAGTTTTGCCAAAGGCGCTTGAAAACCGATGGCTTGAAGTCCTTGAGGTATGTGGGCGGAATGATAAGCGGCGTGTAGCGCCTTCCGGTCTTGGATTTCACGCTCCGCGGCAAGAGAAATGCGTGGACGCAGTTCGCTGGCTTTTTATGGCGAAAGATCTCAATACGCTTAACGTCAGTCACGTGTTGCAACTGGTCGCCTTCATACCAATTGAGCGATCCGTGCGGCTTGAGAAGAACAGGGGCGTTTCCGAGCGTTGGTGATAGTCCGTAGCTTTCGGAATCGAGTTGTCCGTTGAAGAGAAGTTGGTCGAGAATCAGGTCCCAATTGAAGGAGACAACAGCGGCCTTTTCGCGACGCAGCCTGGCAACGACCCCGGACAGCCAGTCGGTTTCGCTCGCGGGGCCGTAAATGTCATGGAACCAAGACGCAATGGTGAACAGCAGTATTTCCCGCGACTCCTCAAGGTCCTGTTTTGTAAAGCGGCCCTCAGTGGGGCGGCTGGCATCAAACAGTTGCAGGTTCACCGCCATCTCCGTGAGCAGTTGTTCAATGTCAGGGAAAGTGGTCTTCCGGGTCAGATTGAAGGCTGGATGATGAAATTCGATGATGAGCTTGAGCTGCTCCCGCGAGTCCACCGGGAGTCGCTCCCATACATCAATGAGCAGGCTTTTGGTTAGAGGGTATCCGAGACCTGCGGAAAATCCTGCTCCGACAACGTAGACGGTATCTCGGATGCGGTGGGGCTTTTCTGATTTCACTCTCAATACCTCCCAAGAGTTGCATTGGAAATGTATCATTCCATGTTGCGGGCAGTCTACGCTGGCAATGCTTGGTTAACCATCAACACTGAGATGTCCATGGTGGCGATTGTTAATGAATGTGAAGATTTGATACTAGCTAGATTACGTCCCATAAAAGAGGTTATGGGTCGTAATCCGGTTGACCGTTCGGCCAGTCTCCGGTATGGTGGGTCCGGTCTATGGCAATCCGTCGAAAACGCATTTTGTGACCGAGCCCGGCGTCGAGATTATCCCCGCCGTGCCTTCATCGGAGTTCCCGGTGCCGGCGATCATCGCCGCCGCGGGCGACAGAGCCAGCGAGCACGTCCTCGAATTCTTCGCCGCCACGATCCGTAACAAAAACACCCGGATGGCCTATGTACAGGTCATTGGCCAGTTCTGCCGCTGGTGTGAGGACCATGGGCTTCAGCTCGCCTCGATCTGGCCGCTGCATGTCTCCGCCTACATCGAAGCGAAGCCGCTGACCGCGCCGTCCATCAAGCAGCAGCTGGCAGCGCTGCGCGGCCTCTTCAACTGGCTTGTCATCAAGCAGGTCGTTCCCGAAAACCCGGCCATGTTCGTCAAGGGACCGAAATTCAGCCGGCAGGTTGGCATTACGCCGATCGTGGAAGCCGAGCAAATGCGACTGCTGCTTGATTCCATCCCCACCACCCGGAAAATCAAAGTGCCGAAGAAACACGGTGGGGGGCATAAAGTGGTTGCGGACATCAAGGGCCTGCGCGACCGCGCCGCCATCGCCATCATGGCCTATACCTTCGCGCGCGTGAGCGCTGTCGCGGGCTTAAAGCGCGGCGACTACCGGCTTGAGGGCAAGCGCGCCCGGCTGCGCTTACTCGAAAAAGGCAACAAGGAAAAGCTGGTATGGCTGCACCGCGAGGCGGAGGAGTTTTTGGACGGCTATCTGGCGGCCACGGGCATCGATGACGCGACGGCGCCCCTATTCCCGACGCTCGACAAGGCGCATAATATGACCGGCGAGGCCATCAGCAGGCGCGACATGCTGCGCATGGTAAAAGCCCGCTGCCGGGCGGCGGGATTGTCGGATGCCTTCTGTAACCATACGTTTCGGGGGACGGGAATTACGGTATTTTTGCATAACGGCGGGGCGCTCGAAGCCGCCCAGGACATGGCGAACCATTCCGACCCGCTCACCACGAAGCTCTACGACCGACGGAAGGATCTGGCGACGCTCAGCGAGATTGAGCGGAGAATCGCATTCGAGTAGAAGCGCGTGCTTGTGCGGATCGTTACAGTAATCGGTGATTTCTGTTTTAATGCAGATGAACCATGCCGATAGCCAAAACGATTGAGAACCCTGAGTGGGTCAGCAGCGGGTCTGTGCTAACCGACGGCCTAGATCTGCTGGGGCTGCGGCTGCCCGTACAGACAATCGGCGGCTCCCTTCTGGATGGCGTCACCACCGTGACTCCCTCCGTCCGCTACCTGGCATTTAGGGCCTGGCTCATTTGTAGGTACGGCGAAAGCCGGCTGCCCGATAGCTGGCAGAAATTCACTGATTACTCCGCGTATGTGGAGTGCGCGCTGGTGCTTGGGAATCTGATTCAGGAGCGGTCCATCAATGGGCTGATCGGCGTTGATGAGGCCCTCGTCCGGCTGGACGCGAACACACCGCGGATCGGCGTCTCGCCGTTGGTGAAAACGCCCGGGACGACGGTATATGCAGGTCCCTCTGAACAGTTGGGAATTTCGTGGTCCCGCGACGAGAAAGTGCCGGGGATTACCGAAGAGCGCGGAAGACCGCTTGCGTCGGTGTTGGATCAAACGTTGTCGAGTATCCCGCTGGTCAAGCGGCTGTTCGCAAGCCCACCGACGGAAGTCCCCAGGGAAGAATTAGAAGAACTCGGCGCCGCCGCGAGGATTGATCGGATTCCCGGTGCAGAACGCGTGGTGCTGATAGCAGCGGTGCTTCCAACCGCCCCGCGCGCAGAGGACCGAGCCCGCATGGGCACCTATGCCGCGTTGCTGACGTTGGCGAAGGCGAAGGGAGCGCCGCCGACAGAGAATGACCTCTTTAGCGCGACGTGCTCACAGAAGCGGTTTGGCGAACCCGTCCTCGATCATGCGGCCGATGGATGGCTAACCTACTGCGTCCGCGACGCGATAGCCGTATCGCAAGAAGCGGTGCTTGCGGCCGTCATGAACGAAATCATTCAAGACCCGGAGAGCGGCCGGCTGGGAGTGGAAAGCTCCCTCATCGTTGGAGAATTGCTTGCGCGCATCGACGAACATGACATTCCCTTACGCGGACTCAACCTTCTTGGAGCCGGTGAGTCCTTTACCGATTTGACGTTCCAAGAGCTCTGTAGGCGGGTAGAAAAGATGGTTGCGTCCGGTCTGAACCAGGAGCAAGGCATTTCAAGGTGGAGTGCGACGGTGAATGAGCCTGACCTTTATAACCTCGCCCTGCGGTCCGGTGCGGGCGCGCTGTCGCTCGCCGTCGTGATTTGGATCGTCGCGGCCCTTCGCGTGGGCGCGGGAGTCAGGGAAAACCTTGTTGATCTCGGCAACCTTTCCTATCAGGGCTGGCGGCGTCTCGGCCTGCGCGAAGTGATCCTCCCTGAAGTCGACCGCCTCCTCCGTGACGATCCGCCGCTCACAAGGGTCGCCGCCGATTTTGCCTATCGCGTGGTGCAGCAGCACCAGCAAATCGCCTGGTCGCGCCTTCAGGTGGATTTACGGCGGGATGTCGCGCTTGTCACCGCCGAAGGGAATCGTTGGTTCTCGCGTGGAAAAGGTTACAATGGCGGCCGGACAGCCTCCCGTCTGCGTGAAGCGTTGGGCTGGCTGACACAACTGAAGCTCATCGATGGGAACGGAGCGACTTCTGAAGGTCAGGACGTGCTCGCGCGATTGTTGCGGGTCTTGTCTGAGGGGGCGCGCGCGTGAATCCCAGGGAATTCTGCCGTCAGCGCACGTTTCATCAGGCCCTTGTCCTGACCTACTCCTTCGACCCCGTATTTTTCGAACAAATCGTCCTTCCTGACCTTTGGGCTGGCCGCACCAGCGACATTCTGGTGATTGGCGACAGCGATCAAGTCAAGTCCGCGATCGAGGCCGCCGCCGGGCGACCGTGGCACCTCGGCAAGCGATATCTGCTGGGCCGCGCTGCGCACACTGGGGCATTTCATCCCAAAGTGCTGATCCGCATTGGTGTAAAAGAGGGCGCCGTGATGATTGGCAGCGGTAATCTCACGAGCTGTGGCTGGGGAGGAAACAAAGAGCTTGGCTGCGCGTGGTTATTCGGGCCGGATCATGCCGATAAGGGCACATGGCTGGGTACTTTCCTGGACGGGGTGGCCTCCTGGTGCGCCAGTGATTTGGAAAAGGACGCCGTGCGCCGCATGAGAGACGTTCCCTGGTTCGGGTTGGTATCAGCGGCGGCGCCCTTGCCCCCACCGTTCCTCTTCAGCGACGGGGGCAGTTCTCTTGGAACGGCTTTGGCTCAACGTTGGGCGGGACGCCGATTCTCCGAGGTGAGGATTTTTACCGGGTCAACCGACGAGAGCGGGGCTTTCCTGAGATGGGCGCACCGGACGTTCGGAGTTGAGCGCGCCGTGATTGCCTTGACGCCCTCCCAGTCCAGTTTCTCCCTCGGCAAGTTGGCCGATCTGCCGTTTGAACTGCGGCTCATCCCCATGACTGAGGCGTCTCCCCTGCATGCGAAGTTCTATTTCTTCGAGGGGATGGAAGGATCAGGTGCGGTGATGGGTTCGCCAAACTGCTCTGCGGCCGCTTGGCTGATGCCTCCGGAACAGGGCGGAAACATCGAAGCAGCCCTGGTGTACGATTCGCCAAAACGGGACGATTTTGAGAGTTTGCTGCATGTCTTTAAATCACCCTCATTCCCGCCTGCGGATGTGCTGACTCAGATCAGCTCGAAACCTTCCGAAGCGGGAGAAGTCAGTCACTCTCCTTATGAGTTGACCGGGTTGCGGTGGGACGCGGCCTCGCGCCGCATGATGGCTAGCATCAGCCCGAGTCCCGAGCCGGAAACCTCCGTGACGTTGCTTCTGAATTCAAGACAAACCCCCATGCACGAGGGTGGTGGCAACGCGTGCAATCGCTGGTTCTGCGACCTTCCGGAAGGCATCGATTTTACCGGAGCTGTGTTTGCCTCGGTTCGCCTAGAACATGGCGAGAAGCATTGGTTGACTGGCATCCGATGGATTGATGATCTCGCCGAGCTGCATCATTCCACGCAAGAAGCGAAATTCTTGGACCCAATCAGGGGGCTCGAAAATAGCGCGTCCCATGCGGAACAACGGCGGATACTCGAAGATTTGCAAATGGTGGCCCAGTCTTTGTTCAGCGAATCGGCGGCGTTCAAAGATACGGGCTGGGGCAATGCGGAAAAGGTTCAGGAGGAGCCCGAGCCCCCTGCCCCTCCCGTCGATCCCGCTTCGCTGATTCGAAACCTCGTGGAAGCAGCGGAACCTCACGCCACGATGGGCAGAGCGGCGGCTAGCATCTTATCTCTTACCGGCATACTGCGGCTGCTGTTCGATGCGGAGCGTGCTGCCATCGACAACGAGGCGGCGGCTGATGACGAAAAACTGGACGAGGGGCAGCGTGTATCTCCTGCTTTACAAGAACCCAAGAAGAGGCCCTCGACGAATGAGATGCCTGCGGATCAGAAGCCGGTGGACGTCAGGCTGCAATCCCGTTTGGCAAATCAGATAGACGCCTTTCTCAAGAATCTCTCCACTTCGGAGTTCACGAATAGTTGCACCGCTACTCAATTAATTCAAGCGGTCTGCTTTCCGCTGGCCGTGGCGCTCCGCGGTCAACCGCGCGGCTGGGTGAGCGCTGCCTCCGCGGAGCAGTGGGGATTGACTCTTGTTGCCCTCCTCCTCCGGGGCAAAACTGCCACTTCTCCGGGGCTCCTACGCGCGGTCGAGCGGCGCTACACTGACAACGGCCGGGCGAGCATTTTCCGAGAAGTCGTCGGGGACGGGACATTGTGGATGGTTCTCATCGCCACGTTGGGTCATTCACGTTGGCAGGGGCCAGGAACATTCATGGATAAGGCGCTCGCGCTCCGCGAAGTGTTTAGGGCTCCCGAACTTATTTCATCAGCTCAAGTCTCCCGGCTGTCTCGGTTGCTGGCCCAATCCAGAATCGAGGACGCCAGTGCCTTTCTGTCAGCCGTGGCGCCAGTCGTCTCCGAGCTGCTGGATTGTATTGAGAATCATCTGCGCCCGATATGGGAGCAGGAAGCGCATGAGCAGGCCAAACGTACACTTACGTATCAAGTGGGCGACTTACTGTGGCGCCCGAGCGCCGGTTGGGCAGCGTGCCTGGAAGAGGCTACTGGCAAAGAAAATATCGATGTGAGATTGAGGGGCGAAACCAAAAGAATCAAGGCTGGGTATTACGCGAATATTTCCGATCTGGCCAAGCGGGACCATCGGCTTTCGAGGTTGCTCAGTGATTTACGTTCCCGTCTTAAATCGTCTTCAGCCACGATAATGCAGAAGTAGAGAAGACAACAATGTAATAAACCGGATTATCACGTGCCAACTAAAAGAAGGCCGGGAGGCAATCTCCAGGACGAGGATTGACGCCGCTCGACGGAACAAAGTTAGCAAGAATCGGAATACAAATGCTGCGGCGACCCCCAAAAGGTTCAAGGCATTCTTTTGGACGACGTGGCCAGGACGCGAAGAGTTTTCATGCGTGAACGTGGGCTGCGTGGTGAATCCGCCTCACATGGATTTGCTTCTCACGTTTGCGGGTTTGGGCGATGTCGTAGGAAGCTTGCATTCGCATGAGCGTATCCATCTTCACGCCAAAGGCTTTCTCAATGCGAAGCGCCATTACCCCGGAGAGGTCGGCGTTGCCGTTAAGCAGGCTGGACAGCGCGGGGCGCGAAACGTGAAGCGCGGCGGCAGCAGTTGTTACCGAGAGCCTCGCCGGCTCGATAATCTCCGTCCGAATGAAATCTCCGGGATGGGGCGGATTCTTTAAAGGCATAGCGTTTACTCCTTCTAGTGGTAGTCTTCCAAATTCACGTCGCAGATTTCGCGGTCCGCCATGTCGATACGGAACGTGAGGCGGCGGTTACGGGTGACGCTCAAACTCCATGTGCCCTTACGGTCGCCGGTAAGTGTGTGCGCCTTCCACGCTGAGAGCGAGCGCAGTTCCTCAGGGTCCTGCATGTCATCGAGGAATGCCAGCATCTTGCGAAGCTTGTCCGCCGTATCGGGCGGAACGCCTTTCGCGATGTCTTCCGCGTAGAGTCTCTTTACGCCCTTATCGACAAAGTTCCGTATCTTCACCTGTAGACTGTAGCCTGTTGCTTAACACTTGTCAAACTAAAAGCTAGAATGCGGCTGACGGGGAAACAGCCAGGGATGTTGGGTGGTGCCTGCATTGTGCATCACAAATAATTCTAAAGATGACGCTGCGGGGTGAGCCCAAGTTGGGCGGCGAGCCTTCCGCTCTAAAGACCGAATCGAGTAGAATACTGCTATGAGCTCGGAGCGCTACGGGCAATTCAGGAATGAAATCCACCCTTTTCTTGACCTTTGGCAATCCGGGGAAGTTGCGTGCATTGCGGTCAACCAGTCGGGCAACGATATCAGCTTGGGAACGCGCGTCGTTTTGAGGCCTGAGCCCATTGCAACTTATCGAGTCGCCTTCTCCCTGGAAAAAGAACTAAGCAACACTCGCCTCGTCGCCGCTTGCGTTAAGTACTCCCGAGAAACGGTGATGCAGCTGCTGAACCTGATGGACGCGAAAGAAGGCTTTGATTTGGACGTTGGTCGATACGTTTACCAAATTCATCTTTGCGGCGCTCAGGTAGGATCAACGGAAAATAAGGAGGTGCCTCTCCACTGGACGCGGGTCGGGAGCGAGTCGAAGGCCGAAGCGAAGAACCACTACGGCGTAGAGAGGCCCTGCAAAGTCTTGGTCGGCTGCGCAGGTCCGACTTATCAACTGGTCACGAGCAAGTTGGCTGACGAAATTAATATTAGCTTGCAGGCACACGTGCCGCCGATAGATGGGCTCGACGAACTCTTTTCGAAGCTCCTACCGGGTGTGAAGTTCGCCATCGACGTTAACACGCGGGTCCAGGTTGTTGCCCCGCTTCCCTTCGAATTCGCATACGATCCCACAGTTGGGTTCACGGTGAGAGCGCCACGGACCGCATTTGATCGCGGCATGAAAATGGTGCTGTTCCTTCGACCGGATGGCGAGCGATTCAGCTGGCCTTTGGAAGCCAAAGATTTGACAGAGATTGATGGCGCTAGCACTCCTGAATGGCGTTATCCTTTCGAGTGGCCCCGAGGGGCGGCGACGGGGAAGGCAATCCTACTGTATACCGATCAAAAGGTCGACGAACTGACGGTGAATCGACCATCTGCGTCAACTCTCGACACCCCGGAGCGCATGACCCGGACAATCCTCTTTCTAGCGTCGAACCCGACTGACACCGGGCGCCTGCGACTGGACAAGGAACTCCGCGAGATTGAGGAAGGCCTAAAGCGATCCAAAGAAAGAGACCAGTTCAATCTCGTTTCGAAATTCGCGGTCCGAGTGGATGACCTACGCAGAAGCCTACTGGACCATTCTCCCCGCATCGTCCATTTCGCTGGGCACGGCGAAGGGGCCGACGGCATCCTGGTGGAGAACGATCAGGGGCAAGCTTTCCAGGTTGCGACGGACGCCCTCGCCCGTTTGTTCGAACTTTGCGCCGGGCACATCGAGTGTGTCGTTTTGAATGCCTGCTACTCCGACGTGCAGGCGAACGCCATCGCCCAATATATCCCTTAATGTTGTTGGCATGAAGGACGCAGTCTCCGATGATACTGCCCTCGAATTCGCCGTCGGCTTTTACGATGCTCTCGGTGCGGGGAAGTCCATCGAGGACGCCTTTCAATTCGGGCGCAACGCAATTGCCCTGAAAGGAATTCCTGAACATCTGATCCCGATCTTGAGAAAAAAGACCTGACAGCATCGGGGGGAGATCCTTTTCAGGGGTCATCGAGTCCGTGCAGGAGCTGCTGGACCACAAGCACATTACCACGACGCAGATTTACGACAAGCGGCGGCGCTCGGTGCAGGATTCCGCCTCGCACAAGGTACCGATTTGAAGCCTCTATAAACCAACTCGGCGGAAGTCAGCCAGTGCGGTATGGGATTGCCGAAGTCGTGATCCGGACACCTCTGTCCTTGCCGGGATCAAAGGGTTCAATACCTCGGTTCAGCAACAGCAGTTCGACGTACCGCTTCTTTTCCTCCTTGTAGGCACCGGGACCGACGACGATTCTGCGAAGCGGAGACTTATCTGCATCGGCGAGGCCAAGCGGAATGTCAATGTACGGCGTTCGTCCGAACTGCCCGTCACGAAACTTAACGATTTCAATGCGTCCGCGCTCATTTTGGATTGGCGAAAGCGCGTCTTTTGAGGCCTGAAGTATCACTCGCCACTCGCGCTCCTCACGGAAGCCGGCGTTCTTGATCCGGGCGGCCGTTGTAAACAACCTGGCCGTGGCGCGGGATAGGGACTCCAGGAAATAATAGTTGGTCTTTTTGTATTCGTCGCTTGGGTTAGGATGAATGGTAACGAACGAACTGGGCGCTGGCTGGTTGTTTCGTCGCAATTCGTCAAAGCGGGCGGCGGCAAGACGGCCTATTTCCCGAAAGAAGGAAGTCTTCTCTGCCTCATCATAGACGCATTGTTCAAGGATGGCTTTTGCCTTGGGGTTGTTTATCTCGACGCGCTCTCTGAGAAGCTCTCTATCAAATCCAAGGCTGAAGCCCTGAGTCCCGGCCGAATATCCCCTCCATTGGCTCAACTGGTCGCCGGGGTCGCCGCTTTCTTGTGGCGAGGCGCTTGTAAACGAGCAAACGAAGGTTTCATTTGCCGATTCCGATCCCAGGGCGATTTCGAGAATCTCGGGAGCCCTTCTGGATAGCATCCCGTCCATCACGCGGCAGGCGTCCGCTGGAAGATCGCTGGGAAGCCCCGCCCGGAAGGAATCGAGGAGGATTCGGACATAGCTTTCCGTGAACGCCTCGCGAAACTCCATCCAGTCGTTCAGGAAGCGAATATGTGTGGCGCGAATGTTGTCACTCCCAATGATTCCTGTCAGCCCCGCCTCGGATGTGTAGTGATACAAAAGACTGTCCATTTGCCTGCTACCCCCTTGCAAAATAATGCATTGCTGACCTGGGCTTCTGAAATCGCTCCGCAATTCAGAAAAGGTGCGATCGTCTCAGATATAGTGGCCAAATGGCAGCGGAGGAATGTCTTTGATGGGGCCGGCTGTAAGGATCTCGCCTATCGCGTCTGCGAATTTCAGGGTTATCGGCATCCCATCGCCAAAAATGCAGGTGTTGTAGTTGAGTTTCGTGAGCGCGAGAATATCTTTGAGCACGACATTGATGTCCGCATCGCCCTGGCTGATGTTGATAGTGAGGGGATTCGGAACTTCCCGCCCTGGGTAGGTCTGAAGCCGCGGCGTCCAGCCGCGCGTCCAGAGATAGGCACTGCGGTCGCCGCGGATGTGTGCCAATCCGCGCAGCACGGGATTCTGGCCCTTGCGGTAGAGCTTGAGATTCTTCTCCTCGCGGATACGCACGCCGACCATGTTGGTGCCGTTTCCGGCCGCGTCAGCGAATCCTGCCCACTCCTCCGGCTCAAACCACACCTTTCCGTGGATAAACATCTCCTTGGGCGGTCGACCGGCCTTTTTGCTGTACGTTTTGATAGCGAGTTCACCGAGGGCCTTGGCCGCCTCATACCTTAAATGGAAGTCACCCGTGTCCTCGTTGTACCATGGGCCGAGCGCCCCCTTGAAAACCACGCCGTCGCCTGAGTCAAGAAACATCTGCGCCGCGCAGCAGGCATTTTTTGAGGTGCCGGTCGTCTCGTCCTTCTTGAAAACGAGACCCACGTAGCACACGCCGTCGCGGATGTCTGCCACTTTCCAGGGACGGCCGCCGACCTTGTAGAAGATGGCGGTACAGAGATTCCATGCGATCTCCGATTGACGCGCGGCGGCGCGCTTATCGAAATCCGTATCTCCCGGCTTGAGAATGTTGGCCAGCGTGCTCTCCCGGACAATCTGCGTGAGCACCTTGTCGTCGAGCAACCGCGCTTTGAGTTGATTGTGAAACTGCTCCTCGTAGACGTAGGGTTCCGCCTCCTTTTCCATCTCCGCGAAGAGAGCGCGCGTTTCGTAAAAGCTTCTCGCCGCCTTTGCCTGCTTGAAAGTTCTTAACGCCTGTTGACGTACCGCAGGCTCGACAACGGAATTAGGCCGACAATACTTCCAGATGCGGTCGGGCACCACTACAAACCACAACTCGGGTTTTTCCGTCTCCTCGCGGATGGCTTCAAGGATGCGCTGGGCAAATACTCCGACCGTGCCGTAGACGCGCAAATGGGGCTCATCGAGATAGAGGTGCTCGTCGATCTCGGCGTCCGTAACGGTGAGCGCAAGCAGCGGCTTCGTGTTCCATCGCGAACGGAATACCGTCTCAAAACCCGGAAAGGGCGGTCGGCCAAGCATCGGCGTTGCGTTGAAAACCGGCCGCTGCACCCATTCCACCCAGCGTTCAAAACAACCGATGCCGATTTCCGTTCCGATAACGCCCGCTTTAACGCCATACGGCTTGCTTTCATCGAGCGGACCAAACAGGGTCAGGCCGTCGCGCGGATCTTCCATCGCCTGCCCGTGCCTGAACAACAAGCGCGTCTCCGGAATGTGGATGAGGTTTCTCATTCGGCACCGCCCTCCTGGGCCTCGTCTTCGAACGCTTCGTCGTCATCCCTGCCGTAGTCACTGGCGGTTTCCGCGTCTTCCTCGTATCTGAGGAGCTGCGGATCGGTGTAGGACACGGGGCTGCAAAACGGCAGCGGCGTGGGCGAGACCGTTAGGCTGGCGGCGCTTCCAAGCGTCAGGGTGATTTTTTCGTCGCCGTCGCACAGATAGGTCGCAACGGCAAGCGTGCGGTCGCGCCATTCGTCATTCCACCATGATTTGCACTGGCTGCGTCGTGCCGAGGCAAGACGTTTCTTGCTCTCCCAGATGGTCGTTCCGTCATTGGTAAAGAGGACATGGGATTTGAACACATAAGCAACCGTCGGGTGGACCAAGGGGCGCGCCTGCACGGCGTAATGCCAGAACCGCTTTACGCTGACGCCTGTCGTTGGATTTGTCCGTGTGCTGAACCCCACCATTGCGCGATAAGTCTTCTCGCCGTCCACGCCGATGAAGGACACCTTGTCGCCTGGCACGCGGTTCTTGGGGAAGTAGAAGCACCTAGACTTGTTGGCCAGCTCGTACACGGGAAGCTTGCGCTGCGCAAGCATCTGCTCCCACGCAACGCGCAAAAGCTGAAACAGCTCTTTTCCGAAGGTGGTTTTAGGCTCGGCCAGAAGGTCGGTCACTACGAGGGGGTCGCCAGCCTTGGCGATGTACATTTCCGGGCCAAGTTTACCCTCAAAATCAGCGGCATCCGCGAAAGTGATGAGGAACCTGCCATCCTGGACGGCGGGATACGGGAGCGCCTCGGACACTTCCAGCTTGCCTACACTGCTGCGCGACAGCGAATGAAAATAGATATGTTTCGGCAGCGTGACAGGAAACCAGTTCGACAGATATTCCTCGGATTCCTTCCGCAGACCCTGCTCGGCGCTGAACTGTGTCCGCCACCAGTCGTTCACGGCTGTTCGGTTGAATTTCGTGTCCTTGGGGACGCGATCTTCTTCCAGTTTTTCGAGCAGCTTAGCAAGTCCAGCGCCCCAGGATCGGTCGAATTGGATGGTGTTGATTCTGGTGATTTCAATAGTGATCTCGCCGTGGGACAAATCGTCAATGTGCAGGGGAATGACGAAATCTCTCAGCTCTTCCCGTTTGGCTACGCCCTGTGCAAAATGCAGCTCTTTGAGGGGACCGTCTTTGGCATTCGATATCCTGGAGAGAACGTAGATTACCTTGGCGGCGCGGGTCTTAATCACCTCTTCGATATTGTCCCAGAACACCTCGCCGCCAAGCAACTTGGTTAGGTCACACCATACGCGGTAGCCTTCGTTTGCCAGTTGCAAGGCCAACCAGAGGGTAAACTCGTTGTCCTCTGGATTGGCGTGACTCAGCAGTAAGGTATCCCTGGCGGGGGCACCTGGCGCACTCACGGTTATCCATCCTCTTCCTGGTTCGCGGTGTGGGCGCTCCAGGAATAGACGTTGCCCTTGATTTCAGCGTAGTTCTTATCAAGTTGGGGTTCTAAGAGGAGGAGCGCCGCTATCCGACGCACTATGTGCGTAAATTCCCTGGCTTCGTCCTTAGTAATATCGCGGCCGAGTACCTGCCGTTCGCGGTAGCTCAGCCATTTCTTAAGCACCTGGTATCCGCCAAGCGTGTACTCCCATACGGATTCCGGCACATTGCTCCAGAACGTTGCAGCGTTGAGGTAAATATCGTGGGTCTGTTTGCCCCACTGCGCCGCGATATCTTCCGGCGTTAGCCCCAATGCCTTAGCTCCTTCGGCGATGGCGGTGCTCTCCTCTGCTGTGGGGTTCCGCCGCATCTCAACACCGCGCCCTGGCATCACGATGTCTTTTTCTTTCTGGCCGTGCCCCCACCCTACGCTGATAGTGAGACTCAATCCTTTCTTGGGTCCGGTGATTTTGCCAAGGAGATTAAGCTCCTTGCGCAGGTTGCCCGTTGTCACACCGAGCACGGGCTTCTCGGTGTCCAGCAGTTGGCCGAGCGTGGTGCCGAGAGATGCAGACTCTTGCAGATTCTTGAGCGTCGCAGGCAATGGGACGCGCGGCCAGTTCGCTCGCATGGCAGCATCGTGTTCCGACAGATATGACGGCGAATAGAGAATCGCGAGCGCGTGACACCACACTGCGCGGCTGAGGTCTTGGTCTTCGTCGGGATTTACTTTTGTCAGCGACGCGAGATACTGGCGTGCTGTCGGCGAGAGATTAGCGGTCGTGCTGTTGTCCTCACCCAGATGTTGGTACATCGTCGCCTGGTTGGCACTGGCAGTGACAGCCTGGTCAGGAAATACTCGAAGTCGCAGTGGGACGGCAGACGCATTGGGGCGGAGGAGGTGGTAGTCGGGCAGAGCAGAGGTGAAAAATGCGGGGCTGCCTTCTTTCGGGCGTTCCGCAAATCGGCGGACGATGAAAAAACTCTCTTCGTCGGCGCGCTGGGAGAGTAGCTCCGGCCGGGGCCGATTCCAAAGTGGCGTTGCAGCACTGTAGAAACACCAGCGGTTGTCAAATGGGTAAAGCGCATAACGCTTCACCTTCGCTTCGTCGAAACCCTCGGCGTTCAGCAGCTTTTTCCGCGCTTTTGATGGCTCAAACATGCCCGCTTTCTTGGATAGGCCGGTCTCTAGTGCTGCAAACGTTGCCCAATCCACTTCCGGATCGAAATATGCGGTCATGCGGTCGCGCAGAGTATCTTTGTCATAGGCCATGAGTGCGCCGCGCCGCATCTCCTGCAAGCCGCTGATTGCTTCCTCGCCGGCGAGGTCCACGACCGCGGGCCAAGACGCATAGCTGGCTTCGGTTTTGGTTGGCCGGAACGAAAAACGATTCTCAGCAGCGGGCACGGCCTGTTCATACCGCTCATTGAGCGTGGCTCTGTCGGCAAGCGTTGCAAGAAGCTCCTCACGTTTTTGCGTTCCCCAGAATTCGCGGTATCGGACAGTCACCGGCTCCGTACTGCCGGTCTTGGCAAAGAGACCGATCGCAGTTCCTAGACGTATGCCCTCGCGATTGTATTCGGTGGAGAAAACGCTAGGATCTGGCTTCCCATCGGGCGTGAGCTTACCCGTCTCGCGGCTGTCCCCATTCAGACAATCGATCCAGGCGTATTGAAATTCTCCGCATAGTCTCTTGCGCACCACAACGAAAGAAGGATCACTCAGGTAGGAATAGCTGGAAATGTAGCAGACGATTCCGCGTTTGCTCATTTCCGCAATCCTTCTTTCCGCAAGGCGGAGAAAGCGGACATAAAGCTCGTCGAGATTGTATTTGCGAATCTTCCACTCGGTAACCAGGCCTTCCTTGTATGGTTCGACCAGTCCCTGCTCTTCTTCCGGGCTTACTCCCGCGAACGCGTAATAAGGAGGATTGCCAAGAACCACCAGAATGGTCTTGTCACGTTTAACGAGGTCTGCGGCATCCCGTTCCTCTTCCATCTCTGGAAACATCAGCTTATCCTTGGGTCCCTTGGGCGGATTCCAGCCGGTCAAGGCATTGGTGAGGTACACACCTACGCGTTCATGCAGCTTTTCCGAAAGTGGAGCGCCGAGAGTCTGCAGCAGGAGGCCAAGCTGCAGGTGG
>Ga0181538_10002704_pt1 | contig 18026 bp, 11 predicted proteins | sample PEATcosm2014_Bin_40_FD_119773 | JGI IMG/M metagenome (GOLD analysis project Ga0181538, IMG submission 119773) | Peatland microbial communities from MTU Mesocosm Facility, Houghton, MI, USA - PEATcosm2014_Bin23_30_metaG | ecosystem: Environmental > Terrestrial > Soil > Wetlands > Peat | place...
CGCCATCGCACCATTCGCCTCCGGCGAGAGCCGAAAGCCAACGGTAATGGACAAATCTCCAGTTCCTCAAAATGGCCGGTTTTGGCGCGCCCATCACTGGCCGGTTTTGCGCGCCCGCTGACAACATGGAGGGCGACTCGGAACAGGGACTCGTTTATTTGATCGGCATGGTCGTCTGCGACGGTCACCAAGAACATCACCACTGTTTTTGGGCGAATGATAAAGAGCAGGAGTTCGAGATATTCGAACAGTTCTTAGCGGTGGTGTCACGATACGACAACCCTCGCATTTACTGCTACGGCAGCTACGAGCGCGCTTTCATCAAACGTATGCGGCGGCTTGCGCGGCGGAAAAAGCCGGTTGACCAGTCGCTGGCGATGCTGGTCAATACGCTCTCGATCATCTACGTCCATATCTATTTCCCGACTTACTCCAACGGTCTTAAAGAGGTAGCTGGCTGCCTGGGCTTCTCGTGGACAGATGCCGATGCGTCGGGCATCCAGAGTATCGCTTGGCGAATGCGATGGCAGACGACGCGCAAGGAGGAATGGAAGGAGAAATTGATCCGTTACAATCTCGAAGATTGCCGCCCTCCGGCGCGTGACCGAGTTTATCCGGGCGATTGGTGCCGCCGCTGCATCGCCGTCTGGGCAAATTCCCACAGTGCGAGGTTTGCCCGCGCCCGAAGGTGGACCGATCGTCATGCGGGTCGAGGAACTGGACCGACTGGGGGCCGTGAATAGGAGGGGAAAGATCAACTTTTTCCACAAGGATTATCAGTTCGTCAACGACTGCGCCCACTTTGATTACCAACGACAGCGCGTCTACATCCGCCATTGCAAACGACCCAAGAAGAAAGGCAAGCGACCGAGGCGATGGCGCAATACGAAGCTGCGGGTTAACCAACGGGTGGAGATCATCAGCAGAAATTGCCCCTCGTGTGGAAGTGACGATGTCATCCGATGGGAAAGAGGCAGCATCGTGACCGGACAACGACCGAAGCGCAAGCGGGCTTTTGACCTGGTATTCACACCCAGCGGAATAAAACGACGAGTAATCGAATGCAGGACGCGGGTTCATGTGTGTTCCCGATGTGGTAAACTATTCATCCCCGACCGATACAAGAGGCTGGCCAAACACTTTCACGGCCTAATGAGTTGGGCCACTTATGAGCACATTGCTCATCGCGTCAGCTGTCCAATGCTGTCAGAGATGCTGCATGAACACTTTGGACTGGCTGTGTGCCAGGCGGAATTGAATGAGTTCAAGTCGATCATGGCTCATCGCTACCGGTCCTGTTGCAAGCGGTTGCTCACGAAGATGCTCGGTGGCCCAGTCATGCATGTTGACGAGACTCAGGTACGGTTGCGAACCGGTGTCGTATATGTATGGGTTTTCACCACGGCTGAAGACGTGGTGTATATTTACCGGCCCACGCGCGAGGGGGAGTTCTTGACGAAGCTGCTTGCGGGCTTTAATGGCGTGCTCGTCACCGATTTCTACGCGGCATACGACGCATTGCCATGCCTGCAGCAAAAGTGCCTGATTCACCTCATGCGGGACATGAATCAGGAACTCTTAAACAACCCATTTGACCAGGAGCTCCAGTCGATTACCGGGCCATTCGGCGTAATCCTGCGTGATGTCGCCACGACCATTGACCAGTATGGCCTGCAGCGCGGTCGGCTACAAAAGCACCGCCCGCAGGTGAACGAGTTCTTCCACACGTTGGGGTCGAGTTCGTTTCGCTCGGAGGCAGCGGAGTCCGTGCGGGCGAGGTTGACCAAATACCAGGGTAAGCTCTTCACATTCCTCGCCCACGACGCAGTACCATGGAACAATAACAACGCCGAGAACGCGATCCGAAGATTTGCTTATTACCGGGACGACATCCCCGGGCTGCTCAGGGAGAACGGTCTCAAGGATTACCTTACACTATTGAGTGTTTGCCATACTTGCCACTACCGGGGCGTAAGCTTCTTGCGATTTCTGCTATCCAGGGAAAGGGACATGGAATCCTTCTGCCGAAGTGGCAACCGTAAGCGGCTGCGACTTCCGCCGATCGAGCTGTATCCGCCGGGAATTATGCGCCCAGACTTTAGAAGAATGACGCTAGCACGGCAAAGCCAGCGCGTCTCCGTCAGTGCGAAATCACCAAAGTAGATGAAAGACGTTGTATGCTCGTCAGTCGACTGATCGGAAGAAACGGCGGCGAGTTTTATTTATCACACACAAGCCGCATGCATGGTCAGCGTCGAAAGAATCGGCAGTGTTGTGGCGGTTGCGGAATCCCTGAATCCGTTTTCCGTTTTCTTGGTTCAACTTTGGCATTTTCACCGAGTTGAAGTACGCACGCGAGTGGCAGGCGAAGGAGCTCCGTTGACACATCACCTGGGCCGTCGGTTTGTTTTCTGAGAAAACATTATGCTTTGCGAACATAATGTTTGACGAGCATCATGTTCTTTACGACAATTAGATTATGGAATTGGATTTCACCAATCGCATCGCTGAGTTGAAAGAATTGGAGTCCGCCGCCGCGGCGGGCGGATTGCTCGTCGTGTTTGGGCGACGCCGTGTCGGCAAGACACGGTTGCTCTCGCATTGGATGGGCCCCCGGCAGGGGTTGTACAGCCAGGCGATTGAAGGAGCCAAGGAAATCCAGTTGGAGCAGGTATTTCGGGATATTCAAGATCGACTGACGACATCCATCGTGCCCAAATCGTGGGGGGAACTGCTGGAACTGCTGGCGCTGCGGAAGAGCCAATCGATGCTCTGCCTTGATGAGTTTCCTTACCTGGTGGCTTCCGATCCGTCCTTGCCAAGCATTCTGCAGCGCTGGCTGGACCACCATCGGCCCAAGAATTTCCTGTTGATACTGGCCGGGTCAAGCACGCGGATGATGAACGACCTCTTTTTGAATCGCTCCGCGCCTTTGTATGGACGCGCTCGAAAACTGTTGCATATCGAGCCAATGAGCTACAGCGCTTTTTGCGCCGCCCGGCGGCTGAATGCGGCCGATCAGGAATCCTTCACTCGCTTTGCCATGGTTGGCGGCGTTCCAAAATATTGGGAGTTTGTGGAGGCAAAGGCGTCGGCAATCGATCTGGCCGACGAACTGTTCTTTGGGTTTGCCCCCTATCTTGACCAGGAGCCGTCGCGCGTGCTCCGAGATGAGGGGATTTCCGGCGTAAACGCGATTTCAGTGCTGGAAGTTATTGGCCGGGGCGCCGAGAAGCCGTCGGAAATGGCCGCGCGGCTGGGGACCGTGCAGACCAACCTGTCGCGGCTGCTGCAACAACTGCTCGATGCTTCGGTGCTCACCCGAGAAATTCCCTTTGGCGAAAGCTCGCGTTCGACCAAGAAGACGCGTTACTCCATACATGACCCGGCCTTGCGTTTTTGGTTTCGAGTTTATTCGCCGCATCGAACGCGCTGGCATCGGTATGGTCATGCCGAGAAAGTTAAGTTGTTGCACGATCATGCCTCGACGGTGTTTGAGGATTTCTGCCGCCAGCGGCACCAGGGCGCGTCACGATACTGGGAAGGGGATTTGGAATTTGATTTTGTCCGCGTCGATCATCGCGGTACGGGCGGCGACAAGGCAGTTGTCACGGAGGTGAAATGGACACGGCTCACGGCAGGGAAACGTGCGGAAATCGAGAAGCGACTCGCGGCTGATTGGCAGCGTTGCGCCCTGCGCGGCCGTTTCAAAGATGTCGCATTCGAAGTGCTGGATGCGACTGTTTTGAAGGAAATTCAACATGAGTAGAGGCTTCCCTTCAGCAAGCGACCAATTCCTGAAGTGCAAGGTGTCTTTGAATTCCACCAGAAGCGCAGTGCCGGGTTAACCCGTCGATATTCTGAACTTCGTCCCGAACACGCTGGGAATAAATAAATCTGCAAGTTTATGCGCGATATTGGCATCGGCACGGCGGGCCGAACTGAATTTCGTTCACGCGGGAAAATTTGCACTGCGCGCCGCGATCATAAAGATGGTGTTTTAGCTTGCCGCCGAACTACCTGCTGCGCGCCTTGGTTTTCAATTCGTCTACGTCGCGTAGGTCCGACAACAAAAATTTCAAAAACGATTTGCCTTGGAACCGACAACTCTGCGAAATTCCGAGAAGACGTAAATGCTCGATTGCACCCCTTGAAGAAAATGACCCGGAGATTTTTCTCTGTACCGCGAGGTGACGTATCGCCCGCTCTGCGGCGTTATTGTTCCACGGCAGATCATTTTCCTCCAAAAATCTGAAAAGCGATGGACGATACCGAAAAAACCGCTTTTTGTACTTCCCGAACAATTCCCCTTCTTGATCCAGGTGGTCGATGGTTGTCGTATAGAACCGTTCAACAGCCCTCTGATGTTTGTGCAGATGTCGTCTTCGCAAACCAAACCTGCGGATATCGTCGAAAATTGGCGCCAGTAGATCCCGGACCACACCAACGAACATCTCATACTCCTGATTATATGGGTTCTCCCACAGATCATCATTCAAATCACGAATAAGATGAACCCAGCATTTCTGCTGCCGGCACGGGACGGCATCGTAGCCACCATAAAAATCGGACACCAATACTCCCTGATATTCGCCGAGTAATGATTGAACGAGCGTCGGTTCGCGCGTTTCAGTTAGTCGAAAAACGACGTGCCTCCCATTCGTCAGTACCCAGACGTATTGGTTCATGCCTTTGATATTGATCTTCGTTTCATCAGCATGAACGAACGGACTTGTGAGAATGTTGTTGAGCAGCAGCGCCTCTGTCGCAGTGTATTTTTCAGATAGCTGACCCATAAAGTGGAGAAGCGTGGTCGACCGAAAATGTTCCGAGAACATGTCTTGAGTGGCTTGCGCAATCGCACTGTATGGCACTCGCAATGCGACGTGCTGGTAAACCACCCACGCTTGAAAGTGGTCACCAAACACCCGTCCTTGCAAGCGCCGGATTGCCGGAGGCAAGTAAGCAAACCTGCATAAAGGGCAATACGCTCGCTTCCCAATATATCTCACGACCGTCTTTCGACATCCCCGCTTTGTGAACTCCAGGTCGATCAGGGGGACTTCTGCCATCTTGTCCGATGCCGTCAACAGGTGTGTCGGATGGCGCGGACAGACGCGCTTTCGCGGAACGAAAATTCGCTTGCCTACACATCTTGGGAGAGACCGCGGAACATGGGCACGTCGTTTCGGTTTGGGCCGAGCTTCTATGGCATTGACATTGGTTTGGCTAGATGATGACCGTATGGAAAGCCTATTGGCGCGATATTCTTGATAGGCAGAGGTCAAAATGCCTGTGAACGCACGGTGGATGCCCTCGCCGATGGCGGTCGTGTTCTGCTTCGGCGCGTTTGCAAAATCGACGTCGGTCCTGGATGCCGAATTCAGCGAAATGTTCTGCAATTCTGAAGTCAACAAACGAAGGGCGCGACAGTCATCAGCGTTATAGGTCAGTAGGAGCTGTTTGTCGTTCGCATTCCGAGTGTCGACCCACCGCCACCGCCAGGCGATGCTGTGAAGACCGGTCGCATTTGGGATCTTCCACGTCATCCCGACACGATTCCCCAATTCTTTCAGGCGATTCGATCGGGCGGGGAAGTAAACCTTCCCATAAACAGAGGCGCTGACATTCACAAATCGCTTTACGAAAACATCGCATTGTATTTCATGTTTTTTGGCAATTCGGGCAAACGCCCGCGGTTCGTAGCTGCCGTAGTGGAAAATTGGGGCGTCCGAATATTGCGAGGCGACTTTGATGCAATCGTTGAATATCCGCGCCTCATCCTCCGGCGAATCCGCCCAAAATGCGTGCCTTTCGACGTGATCGCCTTCGCGGATGTCGAGCCCGATCAGATAATCGACACCTTCGGCCGGAAGTCCTTCGATATCAAGGAATAGTTCGACAGGTTGCTTGGGAATGGAAGGCAATTCATGCACATAGATTTTGCCGGTGCGGATCGCCAATGCCTGTAATTCGAGCTTGAAAACTGCCGGAGCGCTGGCGTGTCTCTTCCGCCGCCGCCTTGGACGATAGGTGTACGACAGTTGATTAAGCGTGAATACGCCGCGTTTGTGATATCTCTGCATCGCCTTCGGCGTCATGCGGTCCAACAAGCTCAAGTTGTCCTGCTGTTCTGCTTCTTTCAGGCACCGTTGCCGGAATGGGCATGTTGGGCAATGGCTGTTGAGAACCAGAGGCGGCGGCTCAGCGGGCAGTTGTTTGATCCATTCTCGAAGGACATCAATGATTGGGCCGATTGCCCGATATTGGGAATGTAGCTGGATTCGTTTTGGCGTTCCTTCGAATGTGATAATCGTGCCGTATTTCGGGCGATCGACGTCTCGTTCACCAATGACATATCCGGCAAAAGCAAGTTGCAGCTTTTGTCCGGATGTAACTGCGACGGTTCCGACGATCAAATACGGTTCTTGGCGACTACCGGATAACACGACATTACAAGTTGTCAGCAAGTCACCAGCCGACAAGTTGGGATTTTCTCCAAAACCAAACTCATGCTGTCTATCGGCTATGGATTGTGCGATGCCGTTGCCGCGAATGCTGAGGTAATCCAAACGAGCCTTGGCGGCTCGCTCAGATACAGCAATCTCGTAGACGTGGCTCTCACCCTGTGGTTCACCTTTGAGAATGAGGAAAGCCTTCTTCCGGCACTGAGAGTAGGCTTCAACAAGGTCAGATGTGATGTTGTTGTCCAACTGCGCCTCACAACCCTGAAGTTTGAAGTATCCCTTGGTGAAGATTTACGGAACATCCGAAGCGTTTTCGGGGCTCAGGCCCCAACTTTCTCTGTCGTCCGGTGGCGCGCCGTGGTTTGCTTTTTGAGACTCGCCGAAACCCGAACAGTCACAGCCTTTGGGCGACGAACACGCTTGGCGGTCGGCTTGGTATCTTCGCCAGCTAAAGGACTCTCCAATTCGATTCCGAATACATCCGCCAACTGATCGGCGGCGATGGTCTTTTTTGTGCCCTTTTTCGGCTTGGCGATCGGGCTTGTGGCCTGGGCGATGAGTTCCAGATGATCCACCTGCCGGAGCTTGAAAAGCAATTCCGGTAGATGGTCGAGGCGATTGCCGACGCCGTAGAGCGTGGCCGCGACGTGCTTGCACATGCCTGCATAATCGGGGCAGGAGCAGGACATTTCAATTTCCTTTGGCGCGGGGAACATGCCGCCATCGCGATTTGTCACGATTTCCATGACGCTCTTGGAGAGCTTGCCTTGCAGAAGCTCCACCATCGAGCCGATTTGGCCGCCGCACTGCGACTTCACGTTTTGCCAACAGCCGCCGGCCAGGGGTTTGATCTTGATCGTGATTCGATAGAGGCTGGAACCGCTGACCAGCGACGTGACTTTCCCGGGCTCGATTTGCAGGTCAACCACCGAGCCGTTGCGTGCATAAGTGCGGCCGCGCGGGAGACGGTTGCTGAAATCGCTATATGATTCAAGGTTGTTGCACCACGCTTTGCCCCAGAAAGTCGATGCAATGGTGCGCCCGGCAATCTCCACCGGCGATGCCTTATGCCCCTTCTTTGCCAGTTTCTTGACTTCACGCAGGGCATTGGCACGGCGCTTGGCCACGGAAACGTAGGGTCGGAAACTCGACCAGGACATGTCAGACTCCTCTCCGATTTTTCACGACTCAACGGCCTTGTTGATGTCGAGTGCGACAAAGCGAAGCAGTCGTTCGTTGCTCATTTCGGTCAGCAGGGTTTCCCCGCCACCGTCAAGCAGATCGCGCGACAGGCCGGCTTTCTGCGCGACCAGTTCATCAATTTTGTCCTCAACAGTACCACGGCAGACGAATTTATGCACCAGCACGTTGCGTTTCTGACCAATGCGGAACGCGCGATCGGTCGCCTGGTTTTCAACCGCGGGGTTCCACCATCGGTCAAAATGAATGACATGCGATGCGGCGGTCAGGTTCAAACCGGTTCCCCCCGCCTTGAGCGACAAAATAAAAAACGGCGGGCCCTCATCGCGCTGAAATGCATCGACCAGTTCGCGGCGCTTGCCGACCGCCGTCTGGCCGTGCAATACCAATCCCGGCCGGGCGAAGATGCCAGCCAGAAATTCCGCCAGTGGGCCGGTGATTTCACGGAACTGGGTGAAGATCAGCGCCTTTTCCTGGCGTTCGGCCAATTCCTGGCAGATCTCGGCAAGCCGCTGGAACTTTCCGCTGTGCTGCGGCTCGTAGCCCCCGTCGCCGGTGAGTTGTGAGGGGTGATTGCAGATTTGCTTGAGCCGCATGAGATAAGCCAGAACAATCCCGCGCCGCTGGATGCCGTCGGCTTGTTTAATTGCTTCGGCCAGATCACGCACTGATTGCTCATATAGCGCGACCTGTTGTTTGCTGAGTCCGCAGAAGGCGTTGACTTCCGTTTTCTCCGGTAAATCGGTGATGATGCGTTTGTCGGTCTTGAGTCGCCGAAGGATGTAGGGCCTTACCAGGGTCCGGAGCGGGCCGTAGGGATTGGGCCCGCTTTCGGCGAGTTGCTTTGCAAATCGGCCAAATGCCTTGGCGCCACCAAGCAGGCCGGGATTCAGGAAATCGAACAACGACCAGAGGTCGGACAAGCGGTTCTCCACGGGTGTTCCGGTCAGGGCAATGCGGCCGGAGACGCGAAGCTCCTTGACTGCCCTTGTTTGTCGAGTACCGGAATTCTTGATTGCCTGCGCCTCATCCAGAATGACCAGTCGCCACTGGCGCTCTCGCAGCCAGTCCAGCCGAACCAGCATCGTGTAGGTCGTGATGATCAGATCGTGGCTGGCCGCTGCTTCAGCCTCGTTTCCATCGCCGTCCATTTCCGATGGATGTGCGATCATGATCGATAATGACGGTCCAAAGCGCGACAATTCTGATTTCCAGTTGGCGATCAACGAGGCCGGCACGACCAAGAGGCTGGACACGCCGGCGCGCTCGGTTTCGGATTTTAAGTGCAGGAGCAGCGCAATGACCTGAATGGTTTTGCCAAGGCCCATGTCGTCGGCCAGGCATGCACCCAGCCCAAGCCGGGTTAAAAACCGCAGCCAATGGACGCCGATCTGTTGGTAGGGCCGAAGCTGACCTTGGAGGTTCGAAGGGGCGGAATCTCGCGCGGCGTCGGGCTCCCGCAGTTGGCGAAGAATATCGTCCAGATCTTTCCCGGCGGAAATGCCCACCCATTCTCTTGCTGCCTCCGGTTGCGCCGACACCGCGTCTGCTTCGATATTTGTACCCGACAACAATCGCATCCCCTCAAAGAACGAGATTCCGCCGCCGCGCGCCTCTCGCTCCACCTGCTTCCAGTGTTTGAGCGCTTCGGCGAGTTTTTCGCGATCCACCTCCACCCATTTTCCCCGAAGCGACACCAACCCACCTGAAGATTGGAGGATCGACTGCAACTCATCCTCGCCCAGCGGCTCGCCGTCGAGGGAAACATTGACGGAAAAATCGAGCAACGCATCCACCCCTATCTTGGATTTGGCGCGATCGCCGATCTTCACGCTCACCACCGGGCGCGGTGGGCGGCCAGCCTTCCACCAATCCGGTACACGAACAATCAGCCCCGCTTCTTCCATATTCGGAATATCTTGCAGAAATCGATACGCATCCCTCGGCACCCATGCCAGGGGCTGATAAACGTCGCCGGAATCTGCTAAGTCCTTGACCCACGCACTGCGTTCGCCGGCCTGTTGAATCGGTTGCAGCAGCGCCAGCAAGGCTTCGCGGTTCTTAGCGCCGGTATATTCCTGAAATGCCCGATCCAGCGGAAGATGCTGGACCCGGCCTTGGGCGGACAATCTGGCGGCATAGGTCGCCAGAAACGCAAACGGAAATTCCAAGTCGCGTTTGTTCTCCGCCAGGTGAAACGTCACGCGCCCGACCGTGCGCCAAACCGGATTGAGTTCTCGAAGATATTCCTGCGCGCCGCGACCGGACGCACGCACCTGTTGCCGCACCAGTGCGTCCAGATCCGACCACCACGCGGTCAGACCATCGGCATTGAGATATTCTAAGCCCCGCATCGGTGGCGCATTTGCGGCGATCGTCGCCAATTCCTCGGTGCTGGGGATGGGAACCGGCGACAACTCCGGTGTGCCGCCAATCTCCGGCATGTGGCAGAGCCGCGTCAGGTAACGGCATCCAACGTCGCGAGCAAACGCGAAGGCCGGCGGCAAGCTCGACTGCAACTGGCGCGTCGCCAAGTAAAGTAAACCTTGCGCTTGATCCTGATCAAACGCCTGCTTGATGCGTTCGGACAAGAGTTCATCCAACGCGGTCTCGTCGGCGGCTGCTTCGACAAACAATCGTCCATGCGGAGAGATGGATAGCGTTATGCCCATGCGGAAACTCTGGATCCTTCGATTCTCTGGACTCGATAAGAACAAATCTTGCACACATGAGCCTCCGGTCGCAATCGAGATTCAAGACTCTTTGCAAAGTGCGGGACGATATCGGTGCGGAGTACGAGGTACAATGCCAGTTGTTGTGCTGCGAAACCGTATCCGTCATGGGCCGAAGTGCTGGCTCGTATGGTGGAACTCAAAGAGCTTCTTTAGCTCGGCCTAACTCGAAGTCAGGCGCACCATCAGGCAACACAGTTGACACTCGACGCATACCAGCATCCGCTTGAAGACACTTATCGATACGGTTATTGGCTTCGATTATGGGCGTTGGCTTCGGCACACCATTGGCTCGCCTATTGCCGTTCGCCACGCCCTTCTCGAAGCACACGCCGACTATTGGCACGCCAACTGTCACGCTTCATTCGCAGCGGAATGCGAGTCGATAGCTCCCTGCCACCGACCAATTTTGTCCGCTCATCCTTTGCTGATTCGCATCCTCAACCCCACACGGAAGGCCTAGACTTGACGTTAGGCTCCCGTTAGGTATAATCGCCTTTGAGTATGACGATGGTTTTGAGATGCAGGAGTTAAATAATGAATTTGGAATGCAAGATAAAGGGGTGATTCAGGTGTTGCGTATCTGTAGCAATTACAACCACTTGTGGCGAATCACCCGCGTTTTGGCAAGTGGGTTTGTCAGCGTTGGATGCGTAAGTGGTTGTCGGCATTTAACTTCGGGAGCGGTGTCATGGCGAAACGTATGAATCGGTCGAAGTCGAGAGACAGCGTTGATTCTGATCGGATCGGGCGCACAGGCGGACGCAGAGGGCGCGAGCGGAGTGTCAGCGGGGAGATCGCCAAGCGGCTTGGGCGAGGATTCTGGCGCGCCAAGATGCGCGCTGGGGGCGCGCATCACGGCGGGTCCAGGGGGCGCGGGACCATGCCCTTTGGCAGCAATCCGCGCGCACAACGGGCGACGGTCAAGATGCTCTCCCGCTTCCATTCGCGCAGGTCTGGCAGCGGGTTGGCGCGCCATACCGGCTATCTTGCCCGCGACAGCGCCAGCAAGGATGGGGAGCGCGGGACGTTCTTCGATGCGCAGCAAGACCGGGTGGAGGGTCGGTCAGTGACGCGGGAATGGGAGGGAGATCGGCATCACTTCCGGCTCATTCTGTCGCCGGAGAAGGGGTACGAGATCGCCGACATGCGCGCCTATGTGCGCGACGTAATGCAGCGCGTCGAGCGGGATGTAGGAACCAAGCTCGACTGGATCGCAATCGAGCACCACAACACCGACAATCCGCATGCGCACATCCTGTTTCGCGGGAAGGACGAGCAAGGTCAAGACCTGATCTTGCGCCGGGAGTATATCGGCTATGGCATCCGGCAGAGGGCATCCGACGCGGCAACCGACCTGCTTGGAGAGCGCACCGAACGCGAGATGGAGCAGGCCCGAGAGAAGGAAGTGCATGCGGAGCGGTTTACATCATTGGACCGGACCATCGAGCGGCACATGGATGAGCAGCACGTCATCGACATGTCGCCGGATGCGCAGATCGGCTGGCGAAGGTCGGACAGGCCGCTGGTCATCGGGCGCTTGCAATGGCTGGAGAGCATGGAACTGGCCGAGAAGATACAAGGGACGAAGTGGCAGCTTGACCCCGACTTCAAGCAGCAGTTGATGGAACTGGGCGCGCACCACGACATCATCCAGCAGCTTTACGGTAGCCTGGGGAACCAGTCCATGTACGTCTTACGAGAGCCGATCACGGAGCCAATCACCGGCGAGGTGATAGCCGTGGGCCGGGTGGACGAGATCACCGACCAGCGCTTCGTCGTTATCCGGGAGGAGTCGGGAACGATGCGCTATGCGCGTGTCTATGACGGGGAAGCGTACCAATCCTTGAACATCGGCGACGTGGCGCAGCTTGGCCGAGGGGCGCAGGAGCGTCGGGAGATTGCGCAGGAAATCGTCGAACAAGCCAAAGCCAACGACGGCATCTATTCCACAACCAAGCACCTCGACAACCTCTTGGACCGCGCCGACGGTGACGCGGCTTGGCAGCGGGCGTACAGGATATCGGACAATGCCGAGCGCTTGGTTGAGCGCTGGGCCACCAAGCCCGGCACGGGAATCAGCCGCGGCGACGACGGCGATTATGACGTGGATGTTGCCGAGTTCGAGAACTTCACGGGCAAACAGACCGAGCGCGAGGAAGTCGCCGGCATTACCGACGTAAATAATGTCACGCTGGAACAAGGGCGCGATTTGGACGTGGGGATGGAACGGTGATGGACAAGTACCCGCTGACAATCCGGCTGGATGATGAATTGCTCAAGGCCGTCAGGGTGCAGGCGTCGCTAACAAGGTCGTCCCTTGGCTCGGTGGTTGTCGATGCGGCGCGCCAAGCGCTGATGCCGGAATACCGGGAGAAGCAGGAACAAGCCTTGCTCAAGGCCATCGACCGTTGCTTCAATCGAATGGTCAAGATGCACGAGGATCAGCAGGCACAGCATGAGCTTGTCCGGGAAACGTTGGCGATGTTCGTGCGCACGTTTTTCCGGCATACGCCAGCAGTGAAGCCGGACCAAAGGGAGGCGGCAACCGCCAGTGCTGCCCGACGATTTGAAGTTTTCCTGGATGCGCTGGCGAGAAATCGTCGCAACCGCATGTCTGTGATAGACCCAGAGCCGAGGCAGGAGACACCCAAACCGCTCAGTGCGCCGGAGGAAAGCGCTGCGCCAGAGCCGGAACAATCATCGGCGGATATTCCGCCCGTTGATACGACCAGCCTGTTTGAACGGCAGTAGCGCTAATCCTCATCGCGCGATGCCGAGCCAATGCGTTCACGGTGTTTGTGCGCCATCGCCGCGCGTTCATCCCTGCCCGCATCCAGCCAATGCAGGATCAAAGCTTCGATGACGCGCTTGGGATTTGAAAGATGAGTGGCGCAATCATCTTCAAACGCCTCAAACAGCTTGGCGTCGAAGCGGTAGGTTCGCTGAATCGTCTTGGGCCGGTCATCCATCCTGAGTGTGCGGGCAGCATTCTTGGCTTTTGGCATATTGAACCCTTCTCCTGTTTGACCCCGATTATACCGGCCATTCCAGAAAAGACAGAGGGAATGAGGACTGCTGCGCAGGCAACTTGGGGTGTTCCCGCTCCCGGCCTATAGCTCGATTGTGTGCCATGCCGGGAGTTGTCAATGTCCCTCCCCATGAGTACACGGGGACCCCTCCCGCTGGGCGATCCACATTGACAACCCCCGGCCCGGCAGGAAAACCCTTCCGCTATGGGCCGGGAGCGGGGAAGAATGCGCGGCGGAAGATCGCAACCGGAGGCCCGGCGATGTCGAGAAATACGGTTCAACTTTGGGAATACCTTTGACTTTGACTATAACCAATATACCATACAGTATCCTAACATGGTTATGCCGCTGTCTCAACCCGCTATGCCTGCCACCGCCACAAATCGGCTGGCTATCTCCGCCGATGAAGTGGCGAAATTGCTCGGCATCAGCCGAGCGCACGTCTGGCGGTTGCACAGCCAGGGGCGAATCCCTCGGCCCGTTCGATTGGGCCGCGCCGTCCGGTGGGATCGGGCAACTATTGAGCGCTGGCTTGCTGCCGGCGCTCCACCGCGCGAGAGGTGGGAGGCAATGCACAGTGGCAACAACTGAATGCTCATATTTGCGAACCATCGTTGAACGATAAAATGTGTCTGTTAGCAGAAGGATGAATCATGCGTGTATTCAAGACAACTTATCGAGATCGTAAGGGTGTGACGCAGGAATCGAGCAAATGGTATGTCGAAGTCCGCGACCACGCCGAAACCATCCGTCGATTGCCAGCCTTTACCAGCAAGCAGGCCAGCGAAGCGTTTGGCCAGAATTTGGATAAGCTCATCAGCTATCACCGGGCGACTGGCGGTTTGACCGACCCGTCATTACAGCAATGGCTTTCGCAGATTCCACAATCCGCGAGGGAAAGGCTGGTGGAGATCGGGTTGCTGGACGGCGAAAGAGCGGCGGTCACGAAGCCGATCAGCAAGCACCTGGACGATTTTGCCGAATCGCTCAAATCCAAGGGCAGCACCGCGCGGCATGTAGAATTGGTCAAGAGCCGGGCAAGCAAGGTGATTGAAGGGTGCGGCTTCCAACACTATTCGTCGATTTCCGCGAGCAAGGTGCTTTCACACATCAACGGTCTTCGGCAGGCCAAAAACGGCATCAGCGCTCAGACGTTCAATTTCTATCTGCAAGCGATCAAGCAGTTCTGCCGCTGGATGGTCAAGGATCGGCGCGCAACCGAGAACCCGCTGTTGCACCTGCAAGGGCTGAATGTGCGTACCGACCGCCGCCATGACCGCCGGGCGCTGTCGTTGGAAGAGCTTACCTTGCTGCTGGAAACCGCGACGGATGGGCCAGTGCGGTTCAATCTTCCGGGAACGGAGCGGGCCTTGCTCTATCGGTTGGCAGTTGAAACAGGGTTGCGCGCTGGCGAGCTGCGCAGTCTATCACCTGCATCGTTTCGCCTCAGTGGCGACGAGCCGACCGTTACCGTTGCCGCCGCATACTGCAAGAATCGCCGGGAAAGCACATTGCCACTCAGGTCGGATACTGTCGAAATGCTGGTTGCACACTTGAAGCATCGGCAAGCGGACGGCTGCGCGTTTGCCGTTCCGCCGCGCCAACACGTGGCGAAAATGATCCGGGCCGATCTTGACGCGGCGCGGGCCAAATGGATCAAGGAGGCGAAGAACGACGAGGAACGAGAGCGCCGCGAGAAATCTGATTTCCTTGCCTACACCAATCACGCCAAGCGGAAGGCTGACTTTCACGCCTTACGGCATACCTTCATCAGCAACCTTGCCGCCGGCGGGGTGCATCCGAAGATCGCGCAGACGTTGGCGCGGCATTCCACGTTCGCCTTGACGATGGAACGCTATTCACACAGCGACCACAATAAAGAGTTAGCGGCGATGCGAACGCTTCCTAATCTGCCCAAACCAGCGCCGAAGGCGTCGAAAGCACAGGAAAATACGGGCGATTCCGCCTCAAGCGTCTTGGCGTTTTGCTTGGCGCAAAACGGTACATCGGGGGAGATTTCGGGAGACTCCGGTAGACTGAATGAGGAAGATAAGACCGCATCACAAGCTGCGGATGAACCGCAACTTGTGACGGTTTTGAACGGAGGAGGTGAGATTCGAACTCACGGGACCCTTGCGGGCCCACCGGTTTTCAAGACCGGCGCATTCGACCACTCTGCCACTCCTCCAGGGTCCTCCAAATTCAAGTCTATCCGACCCCGGAAATAACTTCAAAATCGGTTGGGAAGTGTTGCAAGGCCAACGACGCAATTTCATGTGGATTGCAGGAAGTTCCAGAGGCTATCGGCGTCCGGTTCGAGCAGAGAATTGGCCGCGGCTTGGGGGGCATCGCCGGCGCCGAAGAGTTCGCCCGTGAGAGGTTCATTGCTGAAGTTCGCGGCCGCGGTTTCGCTGGGACCTGATAAGACCGTGACCTGGGGTAATCCGGTCGCCGTCGGCAGGCTGTAATTGATCGTGAACGGTGCGTTGTTTTGCTGCTGCGCGAGGATGCCCGTCCCGCTCAACGGCGAGCCGTTGAACAGGTATCGCTGCGCCGGAATTCCGACGATGTCCAGGTCCTCGATGACCGTCGGAGAATTGCTGCCGCTGCTGAATGCCAGGCCGTACATTCCGGGCAGATTCAAGGACAGATCGCTGAACGTGGCGTAGCCGTTGGTCGCCCGCACCGTTCGGGTGCCGTAAAGGACAGCGCCCATGGGACCGAAGGCGATGGCGGCGGTGACGTTGGGATTCCCGGCCGTCACCAAATTGCCAAATTGATCGGTCACGCCGACCACAACGGCGGGAGATATCGGCCCGAATTGCCAACTGGCGCCTGGCTTGGCGACCACGCCAAGCTGCGAGGGCGGACCGGCATTGATCGTGATCGGCGCGGTTTCAGCCGTGAACCCGCTTGCGGAGATTTCCAGAACGTAGGTGCCCTCTTGAGTGATCCGGAGATCGCTGAAAGATGCCACGCCATTGCTGGCCATGGCGGTGAGCGTGCCGCCGAGCTTAGCACCGGCAGGCCCGCTGAGGATGGAGATTGCAACCGCCGAGCTGAACGCCGGGTCGATGGTCCCGCTGTTGTTGGTGATATCGACAACCAGCGTGCCGCCAGTCGCACCGGCGTTAAGGGTGACCGGCTGATCCGAGATCGTGAGTTTTGTCGCCACCGGCGCATTCACGGTCTGCGTCCAGGCCAACGACGTACTGACAAGATATTGTGGGCTTCCGTTGTAAACGGCCGTAATGGAATGATCGCCCATGGCCAGATCGGAAGTGGAGAGGGTGGCGACTCCGGAGTCGTCTAGCGATCCATCGCCAAGAATCGTTGAGCCATCATAAAACGTTACGGAGCCGCTGGGAATGCCGGAACCGGGGGCGTTTGCGGTGACCGTTACGGTGAACGTGATCGACTGGGTGAGGGAAGAGGGATTGGCGGAGGAGACCACGACGGAAGCGGTTGCATCCTGATTGACCGTCTGACTGAGCGTGGACGACGTGCTGGAAGTAAAGTCGGTATCGCCGCCATAGACCGCGGTAATCGAATGACTGCCGACGCTCAGGCTCGACGTGCTATACGTCGCGATGCCCGAGCCGTCCAACGTTGCGGTGCCAAGAATTGTCGAGCCATCCGCAAATGTCACCGTGCCGGTCGGAATCCCTGAGCCGGGCGAGTTTGCGGTGATCGTGGCGGTGAGTGTCACCGATTGGCCGAACACCGAAGGATTGGCCGACGATGCTATAGATGTCGTGGTCACGTCCTGGTCGACCGTTTGGTTCACCGCTGACGAGGTGCTGGAAGTGAAGTCGGTATCGCCGCCATAGACCGCGGTAATCGAATGACTCCCGACGCTCAGGCTTGACGTGCTGAACGTCGCGATGCCGGAGCCGTCCAGCGTTGCGGTGCCAAGAGTTGTTGAGCCATCCGAAAACGTCACCGATCCGGTTGGGGTTCCGAAACCGGGCGAGTCTGCGCTGATCGTCGCGGTGAACGTCGCCAATTGACCAAATACCGAGGGATTGGCGGAGGAGACCACGGCCGAGGTAGTCGCATCCTGATTGACCGTCTGACTCAACGTTGACGAGGTGCTGGGGGCGAAGTCGAAGTCGGTATCACCGCCATAGACCGCGGTAATCGAATGACTGCCGACGCTCAGGCTTGACGTGCTGAACGTCGCGATCCCGGAACCGTTGAGCGTTGCGGTGCCGAGAATAGTTGACCCGTCTTCAAACGTTACCGAACCGGTGGGCGTCCCCGAACCGGGGGCCTGGACGGTGACCGTGGCGGCGAAGGTCACGGGTTGGCCCCACACCGATGGGTTTGTCGACGACACGATTGCGGACGTGGATGCATTCTCATCGACGACCTGTGACAGCGATAAAGAGGCACTGCTGTCGAAATCGACGTCCCCGCCATAGTCCGCCGTGATCGAATGACCGCCGACGCTCAAGCTCGACGTGGTGAAAGTCGCAACACCCGAGACGTTCAATGTCCCGGTTCCCAGGATCGTCGAGCCGTCTTCAAAGGTCACGGTGCCGGTGGGGATACCCGCGCCCGGAGCATCCGCGCTGACCGTCGCGGTGAACGTC
>Ga0181538_10002708_pt1 | contig 18020 bp, 17 predicted proteins | sample PEATcosm2014_Bin_40_FD_119773 | JGI IMG/M metagenome (GOLD analysis project Ga0181538, IMG submission 119773) | Peatland microbial communities from MTU Mesocosm Facility, Houghton, MI, USA - PEATcosm2014_Bin23_30_metaG | ecosystem: Environmental > Terrestrial > Soil > Wetlands > Peat | place...
CTCGCCAATCAGTATTCGTTCGCGGCGGTCGAGCGCTACGCGATCGTGCTCAAGCCGAACTGACCTATGGACAGGATGAGAGAGCGAAGCGCATGCCCCTCCTCAAAGTAGCCCTCGCGCTGCTCCTGAGCCCGGTGGCGATGCTGTTCTTTGTTGCGCTGTTCGCGATTCTGCTGGCGGGCGAGATGATCGAGGATCGCAGGGCGAAGCGATGAGCACGCCGACACCGGTCCCGCCCACGGCGGTCAAGCTGCAGCTCGGCGTGCCGCTCGAGCTCTCATTCCAGGTCGGCGCGACCACGTACACGTGGACGATCTCGCTCTCGGCCTCCGCGGACGGCAAGACGATGATCTTCACGGCGAGCTCCGCAGTCGTGACCAACAGCGCGGGCGGCGCGGTCGTCAACTCCGGCGGCACCCCGGTCACTCCGCAGGCCGCCATCTAAAGAGGTTCTCCCATGCGATCACTTCACAAGCTGGCCGCGGTGCTGGCGCTCCTGGCTTGCGCCTGCGATCTGCGCGCGCAGGAAGTAGGTCAATATCCTCTGGCCAATTCGCCACTGCTCGGCAACGAGCGCCTGCTCGCCGATCAGGGTGGCAATACCGTCAACATCACGCCGGCACAGCTCGCCGCTTACTCGATTGGCGGCGGTGGAATCCTGGGCGTGCCATTTGGCGGCACGGGTATCGGCAGCCTCACGGGTCTCATCACAGGCAATGGCACGGCACCGTTCTCGGCGGCCTCGGCGGCAAACGTCTATAGCCTCTTTGGCTGCTCCGGCGCCAACACCTATCTCAACGGCGCGGGCGGCTGCACGACACCGTCGGGCGCCGGCACTGTAACGACAACGGGGCTGCCTGCGGCCGGGAACATCGCGGCTTTTTCGGGTACGACTTCGATCACCGCGGCGACGGCTCCGCAAGTCGTCAATCTATTTTCTGGCTGCAGCGACAGCGCGAGCCAGTATCTTGCCTCGAACGGTACCTGCCAGACTGCTTCTGGCTCTGGGACCGTGACCAGTGTAGGGCTGACGGCACCCGGTATCTTCACAGTCTCAGGCTCTCCAGTCACCGGTAGTGGCACCATCGCGCTGCTCGCCACCGGCACTTCAGGCGGCATCCCGTATTTTTCTAGTTCCAGCGCGCTAAGCAGCAGCGCTGCGTTGATCGCCAACGAACTGCTGCTTGGCGGCGGCGCGGGCAACCCTCCAACACCGCTGGGGTCGCTGGGGACCACCACCACCGTCTACCACGGCAATGCCTCGGGTGCCGGCAGTTTCGGCTCTGTGGTCCTGACTACCGATGTCTCTAGCGTGCTGCCGGCGATCAATGGCGGAACGGGCATCGCAAACTCGAACACGATCACGCTGGGCAGCAACTTCACGACCTCCGGCACCGGCCCGCTGACGGTGACGACTTCGGGCGCAACCAGCGTCACGCTGCCTGTGGGCACCTACAGCGCGGGATTTTTGGGCCTGCCACCCTGTACTGCGGCCAGCAATGCCGCCGCTCAGGCATGTCCTCTGACGGCAGGGACGACGATTCTGGGCACTGCCAACAGCCAATGGATCATTGTGAATTGCGGGTCAGCCTGCACGCAGACGATTCCGTTGGTGGTGAATTCCAGTAGTCCAGCCTTTGTCGTCGGGACTTGCCTCGTCTTCCAGAACGTGCCGGGCGCGGCCGTCGTTACGGTGGCTCCGGCCAGCGGCGTCACGCTGACCGAGCAGGGCACCGGCAGCACAGGCAACCGTACACTGACGGCACCGGCCGGTATGAGTGCATGCATGTACGCCACCAATAGCTGGATTGCGATCCCCGGCGGCGGAGTGAGCTGATGCCGCGGATGCGGTTGTTGGCACTGCTGGTCGGGCTAGCCGGCGCTTTTGTCGGGTTACTTGCGGCGCACGCCGGCGTCATTCCGGTCCTGTTCTCGACCAACCCGACTGGTACCGGCTATAGGACGCCGACCTACGTACAGGGCAATACCGCGAGTAGCACGGGCGGCGTCTCCAGCCAGACCGTCGCGTTTACTGCGGCGCAAGGCGCCGGCGATCTCGATGTCATCGCGATCATCTTTAACAGCACGACGGTCACTGTCAGCTCAGTTACCGACACCAGCGGTAATACCTACACGGCGACATCCTCGCCGGTCATTACGAACGGCTTCAGCCAGGTTATTTATTACGCGCCCAATATCTCCGCCGCGACGGCGGGCGGCAATACTGTCACCGTAAAGCTGTCCGCAGCCGGCGGGTTCTTTAGCCTTCGCGCGGTTGAGTACAGCGGCTGCGCGACTGTCTCGCCCGTCGATGTTATTCCGCCCGGCGGAGGGGCTGCCGGAACCACGGGAACGGCTCTGTCGAGCGGATCTGCAACGACGACGCAGAGCGCCGATCTTATCGTCGGCGCCGTGCTGTCTGGGAACAGCGTCTCGGCGCCAGGTGCAGGATTCACAACTCGTGTCACGGTGAGCGGGGATACGCTCGAGGACATGAACGTGACGGCGACCGGCAGTTATGCCGCGACCGCCACACAGACCTCGAGCAGCTTCTGGGCCGTCAATATGGTGGCCTTCAAGGCTGCCCAATCGACACCGAGCTACCAGACTCCCGCCTTCCTACAGGGCACCTCTGGGGCCATCGTGATCGGTGGGAATGCCTATACGGTCACCTACCCCTCTGCGCAGACCGCTACCGATCTGGATGTCATCGCCATCGGGACACAGACCTACGGCGATACGATCTCATCAGTTACGGATTCAGCCGGTAATTCGTGGACGGCGGCCTGCTTATGGACGGCTGTTTCTGGAGATGCCGCACAGGCTGTCTATTACGCCCCCAATATCGCCGCCGGCAGCAACACCGTCACGGTGACTTTTGGTGGCAGCACTCCGGTCGGCGTGGATCTGCGGATCGGTGAATGGAGCGGGGTGGCTTCATTCGATGTCTGCGCCAATGGCTCTGGCACTACCGGTACCGCGATTAACAGCGGCAATGCCACAACCACGCAGTCGACTGATCTGCTCGTGGGCGCCGGCTTCGTGCAAAGCGCGATCACGGCGGTCGGGGCTGGCTGGACTCAACGGGTTTACAGCGCTGGCGAAAACAATCTGCAGGACAAGGTAGTCACCACGATCGGTGCCTATAACTCCACAGCGACGCAGAGCCCTTCTGGGTTCTGGGTCGAGCAGATGGCAGCGTTCAAGGCTGCGGCCGGGGGCGGCAGCAGCAGTTCATCCTCTAGCAGTTCTGGCGGCAGCAGCTCAAGCAGCAGCGGGAGCTCGAGCAGCAGCGGGAGCTCCAGCGGCAGCAGTTCCAGTTCTGGCAGTGGTAGCAGTTCTGGATCGACCACGCAGGTACTGACTTACCTGAATTCTCTGCGCGGCACCGGGAAAATGCTCTCCGGGCAGGCGACGGACTTTTTTGCCCCCGGCGGCAGCGGCACCTACGGGAATCTGTTCGATCAGTTCACGGGCACGACGCCCTCGACCATCACGATCACAGATCACACCAGCGGCCCGACTGGTCTCACTCCTGCCATCATCGCGGTCGATGTCGGTGCTGCAGGGGTCAATCTCGGCTACAACTCAACGTCCGCACAGACGATTGCCGCTGCGAATGGCTTCTTCGCCGCTGGCGGCATGGTACAGGCGGTTTGGGCGCCGCCGAACCCGACTGCGTATCAGTACAATGCTTCGGCCACGAATCCTTTCCCCTCCGTCCTGACGCCGGGATCGACCTACTACAACGCGCTGTTCCACGGCACCGGGCAGCCGGGCGCCACCGGCTACGGCGGCCTCGACCAGGTCATCACCGAGCTGAAGGCGATGAACGGCGTGGTGATCTTCCGGCCGCTCATCGAGGCGAACCTGTCCTCGACCATCTGGTGGTACGGGACGAACGGCACTTCGCCCGACGGCGGCCCGACCAATGCGCAGTACGTGCAGCTCTGGCAGATGGTGCATGACTACATGGTGGCGCACGGGGTCACCAATGTGCTGTACATGTACAACACCAATTATTACCCGGCGGGCGCTTATGCGGCGAACGATCCGGGCGCAAGTTACCGGGATCTCGTGTCGTGGGACTTTTACGGCTGCAACACGCAATCGTGCGTGACCTCAGCGATGGGCGACACCAATGGAGGCATGACTTATCTCCAAGGGCTCGGTGTCCCGATCATCATGTCGGAAGTGGGCAATCAGAGCGCCAATAACAGCTCGATCACGCTCTACACCTACAACACCGGCATCTTCGGTCAAGGCATCCAATCCGGCGCCTCGAACGTTGTCGGCACCGTGTTTTTCAATCAGAACTGGTGCCTGCAGTGCCAGCTCGATGCGCTGACCTACATGCAGAACAATGTCACGCTCGCAGGACTGCCGGTATTTGGTAATCCGTCTGTCTCTGGAACGCTCACCGATGCGCAGTTGCTCGCCAATTATCCGGCCGCGAGCTATCGCTTCTGGTCAGCGACGACCTCTGACATGGGTACAGAGATCAGCAATGGCGTGCAGTGGGTGTTCCAGAATCCCCCGGCGCCAAAAGGCGCCTCATCGAACGGCTATCACACCCTGATCTATGCTTTCCATCCGACCGTGGCACTCACGAGCGTTGCTGCTTCGCCCTCGAATCCCGGCAGTTACCAGTTGTTTGGGTCAGGTTACGGTGGTACGCAGTCCTCGAGTTATCTGACAACTGGCAATGGCACCACGGGCGTCAACGGGCAGTGGACGCTGGTTTGCGATGATCCTAACGGCCAGAGCGACAGCGAATGCCCGCGTAGCACTCCGTTCCCGGCTTTCCAGACCGCGACCGGCAGCAATTCATCGCTCTCAACCATATCGGCCGGTGCGATCCCGCTGCTTGCGGCCAGCAGCGGCTACTACGAGGAATGCGCGGTCACCATTCCGACGGGCAACAACACCAACAACTGGGCGGCTATCTGGAATTGGACTGCTGAGAAAAATTTAGGGCTCACGGGCAGCACTGGCTGGGTCGAACTGGATCTGGATGAGACGCCAAGCAATTTGGCGCTTGGCATCGGATTCACATTGCACTATTGGGAAGGCGGCGGCACCAACAGCCAGCAGTACACCGATTACGGATCGAACATCAATTACGCCACGGAGCAGATCATCGGTGGCGCCTTCAATTCGACGGCCTCTACGCCCAATGCGCAGGCGTGGCTCAACGGTGCGACATCCGCGTGGGTCACGACAGATTTCAATGGGCTGCATCAGGGCGCCGGTGTGCCGCTGCCCACAGCCGCGTGGTCTGGCTATCACCACTTCCTGACGCTCAACGCACAGGGCTATGCCAATAGCGTGGTAAATTCCAAGTTTGATCTGTCGGTGCGCTACTGCTCGGCGTGGGGCCCGCCCTAAAAGTCTGGAGAACCTTTTTACCTAGGAGTTTTTCATGTCACAGAATCTCGGTACGATCGCGCTGCCTCTGACGCAGACCCCGGCGCTCGGTATTACGGCCGCACAGGTCATCAAAGCTGCGGCTGGCTTCTTGGGACCAGTCTTCCCATCTGTCGTCGGGTCCGCCGGCTCGCTTACGCTCAACGATGCCAATGTGCTCGTCACTGCGCAGACCATTACCGGCATTACGGCCGCGAATCCTGCCGTCATCACGATCAGTACAGTGAGCACGACCAATCCCTTTGCGCTCGGCAATCCGGTGCTCGTCACGAGTGCGGGCGGCATGACGCAGATCAATGGCGTACTCGGTACGGTGACGGCGATCGGCGGATCTTCAGGCGCGTGGACGGTGACGACGAATATCAACGCCTCGGCGTTCTCGGCATGGACTACCGGCGGCACGTGCGCGTCCTTCGGTGCCGGCAACCAGATCTTGACGTTGGCCTATACCGCGATGACCGCAGGGACGATCATCAATCCGACGCAGGATTTGAAGTTCAACAACGGCCTGCTGGTCTCGGGCGTGCCGAGCGCCGGCAGCCCGGTGTTCTCGCTTTGGTACAACTGAGTGGCCATCACGATCGTCGGCCCGATCCAGGGTCTATCGACAGGCTTGCCGGGCGGTGTGAGCTATGCCGCTGGCATCACAGCACAGTCGATTGTCAAAGGCGCCAAAGGCGTCCTCAACACGCTGTCTGTGATTGCGCCGGGCTCGGCTGGCAATCTTGTCATTGCGGACTCCGCGCCGACGCTGTGGAGTGCCACGGTCACCTATGCGATCGGCGCCTCGGTCTATACGACGGTCGGCGGCACACTGTACTGGGCGACGGCCTCGAATCTCAATGAGGAACCGCCCAATAGCAGTTATTGGGCGACGACCCCGCCGGCTGGGCAGGCGATCTTCACGCTTGCCTATACGCTGTTGACTGTCGTGCCGCTCGCGCTGAATTGGCCGTTCCAGAGCGGAATCGTGGTGTCAGCCGTGCCGAGCGCTGGCAGTCCGCAGTTCGCGATCGCATTCACCTAAAGGACATCACGCATCATGACCGGCTATCCCCAACTTGTAACGGAGAATGTGCTCCAGCAGGTGCCCCCGGCACCGGTCACGCTGCAGCAGAGTGGCGCGGTGATCTCTCAGGGCGGCACCACGCTGGTGAACGGCGGGACGTCGCTGATCACGCAACCTTCTGATTTGACGCCGCTGCTCTCAGCCTCGCTCGCACTGACTTCGCTGGTGTGGAGCGGAGGCACCGTCGTTGCGACGACTTCGGCGGCGATCTCCGGGCTATCCTCGGGCGACAAATTCCTGACCACCATTGCCGGCGCCGTACCTAGTGGCTACAACGGCACGGTCGCGGCGACGGTGACTGGGACAAATACGTTCACCTATGCGCTCGCCAGCAATCCCGGCAGCGAGACCGGCGCTGGCACTTATACGCCGAACAATGTCGTCGAACTGCAGAACGAGATCGCCAACTACTTCGCACAAGGGCTGAATCAGTCCTGCTACGTGCTCGAGTTGGGCGCGGGCGACGGCACCAGCGGACCGCCGGCGCTGCAGACCTGGATCACCGCGAATCCCGGCATCTTCTACCTGTACTTGGTGCCACGGTACTGGGATTCGACGGCGGCCTATCTCGCGCTGGTGGCCCTGTATGAAGGGCTGGCCGCGAAGACCTACTTCTTCACGACGACGACCACGGCGAACTACGCGAATTACACGACGCAGATGAAAAGCGTGGTGCGTCTTATCGAGGCACCGACCACGCTACCAGCCGGCACGCAGGGCTCGGCACGCCCGCTCACCGAATACGATATGGCTGCTCCCTTCCAGATCGCGACGACCTTCAGCCCGTCTAGCTCGAATCTGGCACGACCGCTGGCGCAGCAGTTCTTGTACGGTGTGACGCCCTATCCGACTGGCGGCGGCAATTCGGCTTTGTTCCAGACCTGGCTTACCGCGAACGTCAGTTTCGTCGGCACCGCAGCTGAGGGCGGTATCACCACAGCAGCACTGTTCGGCGGCAAGACCGCAGACGGCAAGCCGTTCTCTTACTGGCAGTCGGTGGACTGGATTCAGCTGCAGGCCGACCAAGCGCTGGCCAATGCGCTGTACAACGCGGCGAACAGCGGCTTTCCCATTGACTACGATCAGGGCGGCATAAACACGCTGCAGGATGTGCTGGTCGGCGTCGTCAACAACGGCATCTCGTTCAATCTGGCGACTGGCACCGTGGTGCAGACGACGCTGACTGGTACTGCGCTTGCCGCCGCGGTGAACAACGGCGTGTATCCGGATACCTGCATCGTCAACGCCGTGCCGTTCACGACCTATGCGCTGGCGAATCCAGCGAATTACGCGGCCGGCATCTATGGCGGCTTCTCGATTGTCTGGCAGGTAAATCAGTTTTTCAGCCAGATAATTTTGCAGATCACAGCGACGCAGATCATTTCTGCTTAAGCGATATCATTTCGCAGAGGTAACTTCTAGTGGCGAACCCTCAGCTTCCCGTAGGCGGATTGAATCTGCTTTCTGCGTCATTCACCTGCAACACCTTTCCGCAACTCAATATCGGAGCGTCAAATCTGACGAAGGCCGGCATTCGCCTCGCCCCGGAAGGCGCGGCGACTGGCCGTATTCCGGTCATGGTCGGCGTCGTCAACTCGCCGCAGCCCTATCAGATGGTCACGGTGACGTTGAATCTGCTCAAGACGCAGATCATCGCCGCGGTTTACAAGGCGCAATTCGAGAGCAATACCGTCATCGGCAATTGTACGGTGCGCCCGGACATCCCCATCGCTGAATTCGGCCTAACGCCGTACATGCTGTCGAACTGCGCACTGATGAACGTGAGTGAGTTGGATTTCAGTGGCAGCAGCGCTGATTACGCGGTGCAGATCTCGGCCACCTACTTCATCAATGCGAGTTTGTTCTCATCGTAAATTCTATGTTATAGGGGCGCACACCCTTGAAGCTAAATAAACGACTCAATGTCGTCATCGCCATCGATCGTGAAGACGGCAGTACCGTCCATGTTCACTCAACACCGATCTCGACAGATGTCTTCGATCAGCACTATCGCGCGCTTTCCAAGACATATGTCGAAATGCACGCTGGCGGCGTCGGCAACGTCGGACCTAAGATCGCCTACAAAGTGCTGCGCGATGTCGCAAAAACGCTTGGGTGCTGGAAGGATCCCGGCGGAGTAGAGCAAAGCTTGATCGGTGAGATCTACCGCAATACGATGGTGCTCGTGCCGACAGCGCAAGGCTACGAGCAAGTGCTGTTCTATCAGGCGAAGCAGCAGAAAATGATCGATCCCGAGGATATTCAAGAGATCGAGGGGCGTCTCGTTTTTTTTACCTGCAGTGTGTTTCTGATGCAGCGCCACGAATTGAGCATGTTGTACGAGATGCTGCTTTATTGGGGTGTGCAGACTACTGCGCTGAACTCTACGGACTACATGAACTCTTTATCGACATCGAACGCGGACGCGAATTCTGGCGTGACGGTGGCGGCTTAGTCGCCGATATCTTCGATTGGGCGGCTGGTCCAGGCTTCGTAGAGTTCTTCAAGCACCAGAACAATGGGGAGTGCGGCTACAAAGACGTCCAACAGTTTCGGCAGAGGCATTTGATCGAGGCGTTAACCAAGCGGACTATCATTTAGGAGCCACATCGACGTGACGGTCCGCAGTATCATCGATGTCGGCGTACGCGGTCAGGAATTTGATTCGTTTCTTGTAAAATATCAAAAATATCAGGACCAATTATCGAAGTCACCTGGACTGTTCAAGGTCATCTCCAAAGAGCAATCTGAGATCGCCAAGAATTTCCAAGCGATGACTGCCGCGCTGATGGCGCAGAACGAACTGAAGCGCGAGCAGGCGGCACAAGACAAAGAACACACGCGGCAGACCAGCAAGATTTCAGAATTCTGGGGCTCGATGAGCCGCGACAGCACGACGGTATTCCGCAACGTGCTCGGCATCGGGCATAACTTGCTGAAGTGGGGCAGCCTAATCGGCGGACTGGCGACCGGCGCAAGCCTATTCGGCATTGATCGCATGGCGGCCTCGGTCTCCGGCCAGCGTCAGGCGGCGATGGGGCTGGGTCTATCGATTGGCCAGATGCGCGCGCTGCAGATCAACATGAAGCCGTTGGGCATCGATCCCGAGAGTTTCTTGGGCGGCGTCAATACGGCGGTCACAGACCTCTCGAAGCAAGGTGGCCTGCGCGCGCTCGGCGTGAATCCGAACGGCTCAACTGCGGATGTCAGCGAGCAATTGTTGCGCGCCGTGCGGCGCATCGCGCTGACAACGCCGACGAATCAGTTAGGCTTTCGCGTCCAGCAGTATGGCCTCGATCAGTTCGGCATCGGCGTGAATCAGCTGCAGATTGAAAAGCAGTTGTCAGCTGAGGAATTCAACAAGCGCCTCGCCGGCATGCGCGGAGACGTCGGCCCTCTCGGTATTTCGGGCGCCGCGGCGCGCGCCTGGACTGATTTCACGACGAACCTCGAGAAGATCGGCGGCGGGTTGTTCGCGACCTTCGCCAAGGGGCTCGTCAATCTCGCCAGCCCGCTGACAAAACTCGGCACGTCGGTCGAGCACTTGATTGCCGGCGCGATGAAGCCTGGCGGCGCGCTCGAGCAGGGCGTCGACAAGCTCGCGCTCTGGCTCGATCATCTCGGCGATCAAATGGGCTCCGAGAAATTCCGCAAGGGCTTCGACGATCTCATTGATGAGCTCGGTACGGCTGGCAGCGCGCTCGCCAACTTCGCGCAAGTTCTACCGGATCTCGCCGACTTGATTCACTTCATAGCGCATCCGTTTCAGACGACGGGCAATGCCATCGGCGGCGGCCTATACAACTTCTTCCATCCCAGTGCGGAGGTGAACGCCGGCAACGTCGATGCCTACAAAGAGCAGATCAAGTGGTTCGCGCGGACCCGTGGGCTGCCCGAAGATTTGCTGCTCTACCAGTTCCAGCATGAATCCGGCGGACGGCTAGACCCGCGCGATTCGGCGACCGGTGACGTCGGGCCATTCCAGATTCACGGCGGCCCGCGCGACCCGATGGAAAACCTCAAGGCTGCCGTCGGCATCGACGTCGAGCTGGCGCGGCGCTACAAGAACGACTGGCGCAAGGTCATCGCGGCGTACAACCTGCGCGAGAGCACGCGGCAGTCCGATATCGATGCGTACCCGAATGACTGGTTTGCGCGTATTCCGTCATCGACGCAGCAATACGTCCGCGGCGCACCGGCCTCGCTGGCCGGTGCCAACGTCAACGTCAATGTGACGTTCAACAAAGTCCCCGGCGGCTACGTGCCGACCGTGGGCGCGCAGATCGCAGGGCAATAAATGCCGATCTCCAGTGGCGCGGCGCAATTCCAGGCGCTGTTTTCGACGAACCCCATAATCTTGACAGGCGGCATCGCCATCGGTCAGGGCGGCGCGCTGCCGCTGCTATCGATCGGTCCGTTCCAGGGCGCTGTCCAGTTCCCCGGCGGCACACCGGATCAGATCGCGTTCAAGCCGCTGCCGGGCTCGACGCTGATCTCTCAGGAAGTCTCGCGGTACCCGTTTGCCAATCAGGCCATAGCGGCCAACGCAGTCATCGCGCAGCCGCTGAATCTCTCGCTGGTCATGGCGTATCCGGCGACCAGTTACTCGCTGAAGCAGAGCATTCTGGCATCGCTTCAGGCGACGCTGTCGCAGCACAATGCGCTCGGGGGTCTATACAACGTCTTTACCCCGGCTTTCGTTTACACGAATGGCCTGTTGCTGGCACTACGCGATATCAGCAGCGGCGATGACAAGCAGGTCCAATACCTCTACCAGTGGGACTTCTACTTCCCGCTGGTGACGATCAATCAGGCGCAAAGCGCACAGGCCGCGCTGAACAATAAGCTCAACAACTTGAGTCAGGGTAGCGCGCCGGTGACGACGGCGAATGCGGCGACGGCGCTGACGAATACCGGCAATCCAGACGCCTCGAATCAGGTGCAGAACAACCTGACGTCTGGGCTGCAGACGCAGTTGCAGAGCGCCGGCGTCCCGACCAATGGCCTGACCGACTTCGTGCAGGCGACATTCTCTGGCGCGATCTCTGGCGGACTCTCGACAACGGACCTGCAGGGCAATCTGTTTGCCGGGCTGCTGCCGGGCGCCAGTGCGGTGGGGCTGCCGATTGCCATGCTGAAAGGCATTGTCGCGGGCGCCGTGAACAGCGCGTTCGGTGCGGTCGGCGTGACGTTGGGCTCGCTGACGACGCTGGGTGTCTCGAGCCTGCAGTCGGCGCCGACGCCGGCCAGCCTCGGCGTCAATAGTCCGCTGCAGGTCACCGTGCAATGACTACGCTAGTGCAGTTCACGCCGTCTACAAGTCGGCCGTTCACGTTCTCGCCAACGATATCAGGCGTGCAGTACAACGCGAGCATTTTCTACAATATTTTTGGCCAGCGATACTATCTGTCGCTGACCGACACATCTGGCAATCCGATCACCTATGTCCCGCTCGTCGGCACTGGGCCGTCACTGCAGGCCAGTTTCACGTGGGATCCGCAGGCCGGTATCGCCACGGCGACGACAGCCGTCAATCACAACGTGCCGCTCGGCTCACTCGCGGCAGTTCGGATATCCGGCACCGATGACACCTTTGATGGTGATGTACTGGCGTTGAGTACCGGCGCGACGACGCTGACGTATGCACTGCTGTCGGCACCGGTCAATCCATTGCCAGAAAGCGGGTTCGTGAATCAGGACGAAAACCTGCTGGCCGGCTTGACGACCAGCAGTGGCGCGGCTGTGGGTTGGCTCGTGTACCACGCGCAGCAGCAGCAGATCGAGTACCTATAAGTGCGGTTTTATACGCTGGCACTTCAAGATCCGACGACCGGTCTGACTTGGGTGCCAGACAACACCGGCCTCGGCTTCACGAAATCCGCGAGCCAGTTCTATACGTTCTCGAGCCTGCTGAACGGCTACACGAATCCGGCCGCGCTTCAGTTAGAATTTGACGTGCAGATCGCGCCACTGCATCAATTCCAGGGCTATGCAAAGATCACCGTTTACGGCATCGGCCTCGGTATGATCTCCCAGGCCGCGAATCTCAACGGCGCGAACTTCACGCTCAACGCCGGCATGGCATTAGGGCTTCCGCTCGCCAATCCAGCGCAGGCTGGTTTGATCGCGCAAGGCACGGTCTATCAGGCATACGGCAACTGGGAAGGCGCGGAGCAGTCGCTCGACCTCATCGTGTATTCTGGTTCCGTCGCCACGGCGCAGAACGCGCAATTCACCTGGAAGCGCGGCCAGTCCTTGCAGACCGCCATCGCCGCGATGTTGGCCGGTGCGTTTCCGACCTACACGCCGAAGTTCAACATTTCGCAGAACTTGATCGCGCCGAACGATCAGCCTGGCGTCTATGATTCGCTGCAGAACGTCGCCACGATGATTCAACAGATGAGCTCACAAATCGGCCAGCCGATCTATGGCTCGGACTACCAGGGCGTATGGATCGTGCCGCAGGGCCAGACGATCTATGTCTTCGATAGTCAAGGTCCGAATGCGAATCTGCCGAAAGCGCTCGCCTTTCAGGATCTCATCGGCCAGCCCACGTGGAATAGCCCGTTTCAGATCACGTTCAAAACGGTGCTGCGAGCTGATATCAACGTCACTGACAACATCACGTTTCCCGTCGGCGTTTCACAGCCCTACGCGCTGACAACGCAGGCCGCGGCGCAGCCGAACACGCCGGCCTCGAACAAGACCGCGTTTCAGGGGCGGTTTCAGATTGTGGAAGCGCATCATTGGGCCAGCTTTAGAAGTCCTACCGCAGAGAGCTGGAATACGACGTTTGTCGCGAATTCGTTGATGCAGGGGCCATCGTAAATTGGACGCGCAGAAACGACCGCTTACCCGTACGCTCAACCAATGGGCGACGCAGCGCATCAGCGACGAAATCGACAAGCGCGGCAAGGCGCTGCCCGGCACATTGGTATCGCTCACCGCCGGCATCGCGACGGTCAATTTCCAGGTCGCTGGTGCGAATCTGCCGGCGAACGTGCAGATGCCGTTGGGCTGCTCGGAATACACGCGGCTACCGTTGCAGCCCGGCGCGCCGGGGCTGTGCTATCCAGCAGACACGTCGATCGCACTGCTGGCTGGGCTGGGCTCCGCGCCCGCCAATCTGCGGTACCTGCAGGGCAATTTGTCGACACTGCTGTTCATGCCATTCGGTGCGAGCTCTTGGGGCGCGCTCGCCGATGGCAACACGCTGGCGCTCTACGGCCATGCCGGCGCGTTGCTGCAGGATTCGCTGGCCAACAATGCCTCGGTGAGCTGCACAGCGAACGCGCTGACACTGACTTTCGGGACGCATACCATCGTGATCAACTCGACCGGCGTCATCATTGACGGCATCGCATGGCCGGCGCATGCGCACAGCGGCGTGCAGACCGGCGGCGGCGAGACCGGCGGCGTCGTAGGCGCGTAATGGCTCGCGTTTATGGAAGAAGCTGGTCTGCCGTGTCCAATGTCGGCGGTTTCGGCATTTCGAGTTCATCGGGTACAGCCATCATTCCCAGCGGCCAGCGGCCGGGGCAGCAGGCCGGATTCGGCGTGCCGGTGCCGCGCTGGGTCGAGGTGCAGACGACACCGAATGGCAATAGCGATTTCGTCAATCTGACATGGCTGTGCCAGATCCTAAAATTGTCGCCGCAGGAGTCACCGTTTTATTCGTCGGCTGGGGTCCCGGCTCTGCAATCAATCCAGCAGCAGGTGCCGCCGGATTACTATCTGGCCGTGATTCAGCAGCAGTTCGCGCCACTGTTCGCCTCGCTTGTGATCACGCGGACCGCGAGTAATCCGCCGACTTATCAAATCAACGTCACCACGAATCAAGGGACTAGGCTACAGACTAACGTGCCGATACCGACATAATGGCCATATCCTTTCCCATCGTCATCGGCGCCAGCGGCCTGCAGCCGACGCCTCCGGCCACTATTCTGCAAGAACTCACGGCGACCGTGGCCGCGCAGGTGCCGGGGTACACGAACAACCTGCCGGGCACACTGATCGAGGACATCTCGAGCACGGATGTCGCAGCAATCGCGCTGTGCAACCAAGCGCAGGTCGATCTCGTCAACTCGCTGACGCCCTACGGTGCCAACGTTCCGCTGCTGGTCCAACTCGGGCAGGTTTACGGTGTGCCGTTGGGGCAGGCGACGAATACCAGCGTCGATGTTGTGTTCACCGGCACGGTCGGCTACGTCATCGCCAATGGCTTTCTCGTCGGCGACGGCGTGAATGTCTACCAAGTGCAGGGCGGTACCGTCATCGGCTCTGGCGGCACCTCGCAGGCCGTCGAAGCCATTTCGGTCAACGCCGGCTCTTTCGCGGTGCCGGCGAGCACGGTGACGACGCTGCTGACCTCGGTGGCGCCCGGTATCTCACTCAGCGTCAATAACCCGTCATCAGGCACGCCGGGCGGTCCTGCGCAGGGCTATGACAGTTACCGCGCCCAAGTGCTGCAGGCCGGGCTTGCCGCCTCTGTGGGCACGGCGCGCTATATCAAGACGTTGCTCGGTCAGGTCGCCGGCATCGCACCGAATCTCGTCAGCGTGCAGCAGGCGACCACAGGTTTCCGCGTCATCGCTGGCGGCGGCGATCCGTACGCAACGGCATTCGCGATCTTCAACGCGGTCGCCAATCCGGCCTCGCTGGTCGGTTCTGCGATCAACCCGTCGCGCAACGAGACGGTGAGCCTGAACGACTTCCCTGACACATTCAATATCCTGTTCGTCACGCCGCCACAGCAGATCGTGACGATGGTCGTTACATGGAACACTGAGCTGCCGAACTTCACCGGCGGCGCGGCGTTTCCTGGCCTAACGCAGCAGCCGCTGGCGAACTATATCAATGGCCTCTACGTCGGCCAGCCGATTAACATTCTGGAGATGAACGCGATCTTCCAGGCCGCGATTGCCGGCGTACTCGATCCGACGCTGCTGACGCGGCTCGTTTTCGCCGTCTCGATCAATGGCGTACTCACGCCGCCTGCAACTGGCTATGCGGCCGTCAATGGCGATCCCGAGAGTTATTTCTTCACGACGTCGAGCAGCATCACGGTCAGCCAGGGATAGTCATGCTCAGCACGACGATTCCGAGCTACCTTTATACCCAGTATGCTGATGATGAGGACTTGCAAGCCTTCGTCGCGGCTTACAATCAAGCCACGCAGTCGCTGATCACATGGTTTGCGACGGTCGGGCTGCCGTACTATCCGGGGCTCACTGCGCCACTGCTGCAGTGGGTTGTTGAGGGGCTGTACGGACTTGAGGCGACTTCGCTGGCATCTCCTGCCTCGACCGCCATCGGGCCGATCAATACCTACGCGATCAATACGCTGGCGATCAATGGTTTTACGCCATCCGTCCAGCAGTTCTATACACTCACCGATGATGCACTGAAGCGCATCCTGACGTGGGACTTCTACAAGGGCGACGGCAAGCGCTTCTCCGTGCCGTGGCTCAAGCGCCGTGTCATGCGGTTCCTCATCGGCTACAACGGCATCGACCCGCAGCCGACGCAGCCGGGCTTCACTGTCGGTGCCGAGAATACGCAGGCGATCAGCGTCAGTTTCAGCGGACAGACGCTGACCGTCACGATTTACCAGACGCTGCTGTCGGCGATCGCCAATGTCTCGCCGAACATACTGAGCATCTTCGCTGCGGCGTTCACCGGCGGCTATCTCGACTTACCGGTCGAATTCAACTACGCGGTCAATATCGTCAGCCCGCTGGTGCTGTCGATCAGTCCGCAGGCCGTCTCAAGCAGCGGCACGGCGACGACGCAAAACACACCGAGCACGACGGTAACGCCGACCGGCGGCAGCGGTCTATTCACGTTCGCATGGGTCTGGGCCAGCGGTGGCGCCGGCATCACGATCAATGATCCCAATAGCGCGACGAGCAATTTCACCGCGACCGGCATGACGCAAGGCGATACCTATAGCGGTCTCGCGCAGTGCACCGTCACCGACACCGTTACCGATCAGACCGCCATTGCGACGTGTCAAGTGACGATCGCGTGCTTTTCTAATCCCATCCTACTTGCCGGTAGTGGCGCCGCACTGGCCAGTGGCGCCGGCAATCCCTTAACTGTGGGGTAATGATTTGAGTCTGCAACTGTTCTCCAACAATGCGATCACGACGCTGGCGGCGCCGATCAACGCATCAGCGACTAGTTTGTCGGTGATTAGCGGTGCTGGCTCACTATTTCCTGCGATTTCAGGCAGCAATTTCTTTGTCCCCACACTGCTAAAGATCAACACGGGGACGTCACCTCCCACTGTCACGGCTTACGAGATCATCAAAGTCATCGCGCGCGCTGGCGATACGATGACGATTGTTCGTGGGCAGGAGAACACAACGGCGCTCTCGTGGAATGCTGGCGACACCATGTCTCTCGATCTTACGGCCGGCGGCTACAATCAGTTCGTGCAGCCCGCGCAGGCGCAAGCGCAGGGCTATAACTTTGCTTTCGATACGGGCACCGCCAATGCGTATGTCATCGCGCTGACGCCAGCGCTTGCAGCGCATGTCCAGGGCATGCCGATTCGCGTCTTCGTCAGCAATACAAATACCGGCCCGAGCACGCTGAACGACGGCGCGGGATCTGGGGCGCTGAGACTGCCGGGAAACATTGCGCTCTCAGGTGACGAAGTCATCGGGGGCGCCATCATCACGGCTGTCTGGACGGGCTCGTATTTCGAGCTCATCGATGGTGCCTATGCGACGCCGGGTTCAGTAACGGCCGCCATTGCCACCGCGTTAACCGGCGTCGGGCAATCCGTCGTCGAGCAGCTCGGCGGCACTTCTGGCATCGGCAGTGGATACACCGCAATCGTTTTCGATATGCCCGTAGTCGGGGGCGCCAGTTATGCGCTGACCTTCGATTCGGACATTACGACAGCGAGCGTCGGCAATGTGGCCAGTCGCATTGTGGTCACTACGGGGAGCGGCGCTATCACGACTTTTGGCACTGGTTTATGCCTTACCGTCAACGGTGCTGGAGGCGGCGGTCAGTTGATTTGGGCACAGAACAATGCGGCGGGGACGACCGGGCTTTCGATCACGAATAACGCCACAGTCCACGCACGCTACACCGGTAACTTCAGCGTTGGAGCTGGCGTGACCTCCGTGACCTATGAACTTGCCGTGACAATAGGGACGATCAGCGTGCCAGCGGGTGGCTTTGTTCAACTACTGAGGATCAATTAGTGTCGACTCCGCCGGATGTAATGCTGAGTAATCTGCCGGCCGCTCCGACGCTCACCGGCGCGGAAGGCGTGCCCATACAGACGGGTAGCGGCGGTGCTTATCAAGGCACTTATTTAACGCCCGTGGGCGCCATTTCTGGCGGTCTCGAGACCACGGCAGAGACTTTCGCCAGTATTACGCCGACGATCACGCTGGCGCCTGAAGGCTACCTCACCCGCTACGGCGGTCCTAGCAATACTGCGGCAGGCAGTAATGCGCTGTTAGTTTCTGCGGTCGGTGGCTCCGCTGCCTATGTTACGCCGACA
>Ga0181538_10002709_pt1 | contig 18018 bp, 8 predicted proteins | sample PEATcosm2014_Bin_40_FD_119773 | JGI IMG/M metagenome (GOLD analysis project Ga0181538, IMG submission 119773) | Peatland microbial communities from MTU Mesocosm Facility, Houghton, MI, USA - PEATcosm2014_Bin23_30_metaG | ecosystem: Environmental > Terrestrial > Soil > Wetlands > Peat | place...
GGTGCTAATGCCGGAGAAATCTGCTTGTGGCGAAAAGGCCTCAGTCATTCCCATGGCCTGGAGCGTGTCGCCGAGATTAAATTCGCTCGTGAGCTTGAATTTTGGCAGGAACACATTGACTTGCCGGGATTGCATTTGGCCCAGAAATTGACTGATGCGCGCGGGGCTCAGGGACCGCTCCAGCTTCAAAAGGCCATCGACTTGCTTGGGCAACAATATGACCAATGACATCTGCTGCGCAAAATACGGCAGTTCAAGGATTTGAAGGTCTGGCGCCTCCGCGTAGCCGAGGTCATCCTGCACGTTCATCATGCTCGCGGACGTGCTTTGGTTGGAACCTACATGGAACGGTTTGGCCTGCGTTTTGGATTTATCGAATTCCACGTGCCAATGACCTTTGAAATAAATGGCATCGGCCAGAACCAGCCTGGTGGAGGAATCGATCGTCTTAGGAGGCACTAGGTTTTCGATTTTGTCTTGGGTCTGCCTAGCAACCCAGGCGTTGATTTGCTGGCGCGCCGACTCAGCTTCTCGTGCGAAGTCAACCTGATTCGGGCTTGCGCCGTACTGGTCATGCGCGATTTTCAGAAAGTCGTCCCGGAACGGGTAACCCTGCTGGCACCACAGAGAATTGGCCACAAATAGCTGGTAGGGAACCCCCTCCTTCATAACGTCGTGAAGTGATTCTTCCGTGGAATGCTGGCCGGCGTTTAAGTTATGCATCAAAGCGGCGAATCCGCCATGGACGGCTTCCGGCGCCCCGCGCAAATGCAGAACTTGGCTCATCTGCTCGGCGGTTTGCCCCCTCGCTCCAGCCGAAGTCATGGCCAGTGCGGACTCGATCGAATAAGGCGAGAAAAATAGGTTGCCGGGCTGATTTGCCAAACGCGAATAAAGGTCCAGTGCGAATGCATTATTCGCCATTACCACATCGCTCGTATCACTTCCCGCGGTTCCTTCAGCGGGCGGATTATTTACACTTGGCGGTGCTTCAGCCGATGGAGGAACCGTGCCGGGGGTTTGCCCGTAACAGGTTAGCGCAGAAGCGAACGAAACTACCCATATCGCCAATGACCAACGCGCTAAAAGGTTGTTCGACATCGTCTGCTCCTTCGCGCAAAACTTCCCGGGGCCAACCGCTCATCATGTCGAAATCTGAAGCTTTCTGCGTCTGCGCTGCGAGCGGAGCGCGCCAACGACGGCGAGTCCGCCCAGCATTACAAGGCTAGCGGAGGCGGCTGAGGGAAGCGGTACCAGCGTTGATGAAGAGGTAGGCGTCAATTCAAAGGCCTCGGTATTGCCGGCAGGATCGAGTCCGTAGCCCACAATATCGCCGGCATTGTTGATGCCTGTGGCGTCCTGAAGTGTCCAACCGGAATTGGCGGAAATCAGTGAGTTCAAGTTTTGGAGCGAGCCTTTCAGGTAAACGAATGCCGCTGCGTCGCCAGTTTGATCCGTATTGAAATAGCCCACGATCGTATCGGAAGAGTTGATCGCCTGAGCGTAGGAGCCAAAGCCATCGGGGTCGCCCAGGTCGTACATGGTTGTGCCGTTATCAAAAAAGGCATCCGTGTCCGCTTCGCCAGTTGTCGTTGAATAGCCCACAACGTGTCCGGCGTTATTGACCGCAAAGGCGTAGCTGGTACTGCCACCGAGCGTTCCCAGGTCTGCCATTGATTGGCCCGAAACGGAGTAGATGTAAGCGTGCGTCTGATTGCTCGCCGTCGCTGCGTCGCCGACCACAAATTTACCATTGGCGCTGATCCCGAAGGCATCGCTGGAACTTCCGCCAAGGGTACCCAGATCGGTCATGGCCTGACTTGACGCCGAATAGAAGAAAGCGTGGTACAAGTTGGCGTTTGTCCCGCTGGTTCCGACAACATCGCCCGCCGCATCGATCCCATAACCATAGCTGACGGGCGTGCCCAGAGGCCCGCTGAGCGAACCCAGCGCGACGGTATTTCCGCCGGAATAAAGGAAGGCATTGTTGTTGCCACCCGAGACCTGACCATTGCCCGCCATCTGACCGTTGTCGTCAATTGCCATCGCCTGCGCACTGCCCCCGCTCAGCGAAGGGATGACCGTGTATCCGCCTCCAGCAAATAGCAAACCCTCAGTGGATGAGCCTACGTCTGCATAACCGGCGACTTGGTTGTTGCTATTGATTCCCAGAGCGGCGCTCGCGGATGCGCCGTTGGGAATGCCTAACCCTTCCACCAAGTAGCTAGTTGACGCCGGCGCAACGGCAACGCATGCGACAATCGCGAGGATGCAAACTACCAGGACCAGAGCCGCCGAGCGAAAATCCATTTGGGGATTTGCGTCAGCGAAAGCGCGAGCTAGAGAATTTCTAAGATTTGCAGACATTACGTTCTGGCTTGTCATGTTTTTCCCTCCACAATTATTCGACTGCGATCACTCAAGCAGACAAGGGCTCGCCTTGTTACGCAAAGAAACCAAACCTGCAAATGGCCCAAGATCGAAACTGTCGTTGGCATCGAGAATGGAATTCACACCTGAAATGCCCGTCCCACCGAAATCTCCGGCCAGCGAGTTGGCAAAAGCATTATCGGATATCAGTCCGTTGGACACCGCCGATGGAGAAGGTTCAGCGACCGCCGCCGCCAGAACCTCGTTTGCCGTCGTTGTAGTCGTTGTCGTGGTCGTTGACCCGGTGTAGTTTTTCAGATACGGAACTAAACTGCCGGCAATTGGGCTGCCCAGGCCTGCGTATGTATTGTAACGGTGGCCTATGTGTAGCAAATTATATGATAGACTCATTGTGGGTTCCGTGAAGTCGCTGACCGGTGCAGCGTACAAGGCGGACTGAATGTCATACGTTCCATTGGCATCGCTTGTAAATGACTCGCTCGCTGGTCGGGCTTGGTCCGCGAGTGCAATTAGCCCGGCCCATTGCGGAGCGGCGTAGCTCGTTCCGCCCCAGTCCGATACCCAACCACCCAAAGCGGTAGAGTAGGTCAATAGGCCCACTGCGTCAGATGCAACATCCGGTGTATTCCGGTTGGTTGTCGAAGCTAGTCCCGTTACTCCTTTCTGATACGCAGGCAATGGCTCGTTGCCCGTCGCCGGGTTGCTCGCGCCGTAGCCTGTGCCTTGGGATGTGCCCTCAATGGGGATGTATAAGGGTACATATGGAAGTATTTGAACTCCATTGGACCACACTTTTTCACTCTGATAATTACCCGAACTGTTCACCGTAAGCACCGTGCCGCCGACCGACAGCACGTTGGGCGAAGCCGACGGGTATTCTACATCACCATATGTATCGCCGGATGATGCAATAAACGTGATTCCAGAAGCCGCGAAACTGAGGTCATCCCCATTTTCAGATGAAAACTCTCCGCCGCCCAAGCTCATAGATACCACCGAAATGCCCAATTTCAATTGTCCATTCAGAACAGTTTGGACATTCTGCGCCGCTGTTGCGACATCGTTCCAGCTGAACTCGTCATTGGCAACCGTGCTACCATTGATTTCAATCAAAACGATGTGCGCACCTGGTGCGATGGCGTGTGCCCATTCCACGTCTAACGCCTCTTCCGTTTGTTCATTTAAGCTGCCGTCAGTGGGAACCGGGTTGCTTGCGCTGTTCGACGCGCCGGGATCAATGGGCTGGCCGCTTTCATTCACTACGGTCAAAAAGCTACTGGCGAGCGTCGTATTGGGACCGTAGAAATGCCGGTCAAAAATGTTTACGTCTGAATATATGTCAGGATTGTTGAGCGGGTCGATAATGCCAATTGTCTGGCCATTTCCGGTGTAACCCAGTTTGTACACTTGGCTGAAACCATAGGCGGTCTGCACTTGTAGGGGCGTTAGGCCAACATCGACATTTATGGTGGTGCTTCCCAGAGTAGGAGGGGAGAATCCCTTAAGACCAGCCGTAAGGGTCAGTATGGCTGGTCCATTATCATTGTACCCCGTGGTATTTGGTGACGGCGTGAAGACCAAGTTGTTTAAGTCGGCATTGAGGTCAGCCAGCGTGCCTTGAAATGTCTTATTCGTGACGGATTGCACGCCGCCGCTGACCGTGGAGAAAGTGCCATCCGTTGCCGTGACCGCGAGTTGCAGAATAGAGGAACCGACTCCCGGGTCCATGATGGTGATCGCGTCAATGCCCGAAAATGTGAAGCTGCCGTTTTCATTAACGACGACTGTGGATGGCGCGTTGATTCCATAAGGTGACGGACCATTGACGACATCAATGGTAACTGTCTCGGAACCAGTGAGCTGGCCGGTGGATGTTGTGTATGCCAAATTAGTGAGCGTGAAATCGAGGGACCCTGTTCCAGTGGTGTTCGGTGTCGGCGTAAATACCAGGCCGTTCAGATCGGTATTCAAGTCCGAGAGCGTTCCGGTGACAGTTTCGCTGACGCCGCTCGCGCCGGATGCAACGGTCAGGCCCGTCGTGCTGGGCAGCGTGAACGTTCCTCCGCTGGAAGTGATGGTGAGTCGCTCGTTCGATCCCGCAGCCTGCGGGTCAGCAGCCGTGATGGCGTTGTCATTTGCCGTACAGAAGGTTAGGGATCCATTTTCATAGGCGGTGGCCGTCGCGGGCGCGGAAATGCTCGGCGGGGATAAGTTCGGATTCGCGAGTGCCGATGCCGTGAAATAGTAGATGGCGGACTCTTGTCCAGTTTGGGGATTCAGGACTACCAAACTCATTTGATCGCCGGGCTGGATGACGTTGTTGCCATGGCCATAAGAACCCGCTAGGCCGGCGACTTGAATCGAGGTGTTGGTCCAGGAGGTGAGGTCGGTCGTAATCGGATCACCGGTGTAACCCACGCTGAATCCTCGTGTGGAATCCACGAGGTTCATATAGGCGCTATCACTTGAATAGGACGAATGCGTGCCGAGATTCGTGCCCTGGATAGTGAAACTCCAGTTATTGCCGTTCGGCTGGGCGGTGACGCTGGTGATGGTCGGCACGGCCGCCGTCGTGGCCTGCTCGCTGACTTGGATTTGCCAACTTCCGGTGTTGTCGGAGAGACGGTTGTCGTTGACGCCGAGCTGCAATTGCGATGCGCCTGTGGGAATCGTCACTTGACGGCTGTCGCCGATATTGAACGGCGTTCCCACGATCTGGCCCGAGCTGTTAGCGAAAGTTCCAACCAGTTCACCGCCGTATGCGGGATAGTCGGACGAGTTGAAATAGTAGCTCGGATAGAGGCCGCTGGGATTTGTTGTATTATTGTTGACAACAAAGGATTGATCGCCGTTTGCGTCCGTATTGGGCCAACCGGCACCGATGCTGACCAAGCCGCTTTCGTACTGGATGCTCAGGACATTGCCAGACGTGAAATTAAACCCTTCGCTGCTACTGATGATTTGCGGGGCGGATCCATCGCTGATCCCATATTGATATGTGGTATTCAGTCCGCCCTTGACGTACTGCCAAGGCCCTTGGCCTCCCTTCACAGTTACGTCGACCATGGTCGCGGAATTGTTAACCGTGAAAATGCCGCTCGTAGCGTTGCTGCCCGTACCGCTGGAAGAACTGGGAGTGATGCGAAATTCGACTTTGCTGTTCAGCACATTGCCTAAATCCGTGCCGCTGGCCCACACGAAAGAATGGCTGGTCCCGCTGGGGCTGGAAGTCAGGCCAGTAGTTCCATCCCCGCCGCTGCCGAGAGTGGCGGCGTCCCAGGTCGTGCCGCCATCGGGACTGTATTGGGCCAGGATGCTGCATGGGTCGGAATTCGCATCTGTCAGCGTGTAGTTGATGGTCACGTTGCCGCTCTGCGTTCCGCTGGGCGTAGTGATCGCGGTGCTGGGAACCACGGTGGACGCCGAACCTGTGAAGATGTAAACCCCCAGCAGATCGGCCATGTTATCCAGCGTTTGGCCAACTGCCGTGACCGAAGTGGTCTCAGTAATGGTGTAGCTGCCGGGGCCAAGGTCGGCATGGGCGATTCCCCCGGCCACCGTGGCGTTCGAGGCCGCATAGTCGGTCACCAGGCCGCTAGGCCCCTGGAAACTGAGCGACTGCTGACTGCTGCCCAATCCCATGGCGACAACGAGTGCGGATTGGGATAACGTGAAGCTGACAGACGCCTGGTAAGTTCCAGAGTTAACCTCTCCTGGGCCAGAGATGACGTTTTGGCCGTACAGGGCCTGCATGTTTGTGTATCCCGAAACCCCGACGCCAATCATTGTGTAATAATTACAACTCGTCGTGAAGCTGTTACTCGACTGATTGGTCACAGCTAAATCAGCGGATAGATTTCCGTTCGTATCAGTGACCGATTGCCCCGTACCATTGGCAAGCGGACTGTTAGCGTGTGCGCCGCCGGTGGCCTCGCCGTAGAGGTAGACCTGGGCGCCCGGTGTCACGCTTATGCTGGTGTTTTGTTGGTTGGCGGTGGGATCAATGACCGTTGGGAACGAGCCACTGAGCAGCACGCGCGCTTCCAGCGGCTCAAGAATGTGCCGGCACGCTCGGGAAACGGCTCCCCGCCGCTTGGCGATGCGGGAACCAGAATTCAGCCGAATTGGACGATTGATATGTGATTTACCGAACAACATGTTTCCTCCCACGTTTTCAATGCGCGTGCTGGCGCTGTAAGCGCCAACATGCTGCCGAAACTCTTTCGCGCGCCTCGTGATTTCCGGATTGAACGCACGGACGAGGTGGCGTGTTATTCTCGAACGTAGACGCTTATACTTCTTTGCTCTATCCGCCTCAATTCATCTTTTAGGATGACACCCTGACTTCTGCTTTCGTTTGCAACGCTGGCAGGCAGCGGTGAAAACCCGAAGCGCAAGCTCCATGCGATCCGCGACTTGCAAGTGTATGAAAATTCTTCGCAGGTGCGTCCGAATGGTCGATCGCTTCAGCCCCATCGAAGCTGCGATCTGTTTGTCCTTCTTGCCCAACAGCACCAGTTCAACGATTTTGGCCTGCTGATGCGACAGTTCCAATGACCGGACTACATCGTTCCATTCATCGCAATTCAACGGCCAAGGAAATTGGATCGACCGGCCCATACGCATAAGAGAAGCAAGTGCCGAGAAAGGTTACAGGCGTCGCTGTTGAGCGCATATTAGCGAAAGCAACCCGTCCATTGAAGAAAGCAGCCCTGGGTTTGACCCAGGGCCGCCGCAAGTGAGCGATACGTGTTCGATCGAGCTGCCGATAAGAACCTTACGACTTCTTCTTGTCCGGCTCATTCTCGTTCGGCTTCTTGAGGGACGGCTGCTGAGCCGTCAGATTGGGCTGCGTCCGCCGGGGATTCGGAGGATCGAGGCGATCCCGTTGTTTTGGACGGTCACCGCTCGGAGGGTCAGTGCGCGGAGGGACATTGCGCCCTACCTCCGCCAACTTTCCGCCTCGACGTAGATCCTTCACTTCATTGCGGTGCGTGGGGTCAACGCGAGGGAACGGTCCGCGTACCACTTCGTGCCGGAAGGCATAATGATCAACATGGGGAGCAGGTCCCCAACGGTGGTCGTCTCGCACCCAGGGGTGGTAGAACGCCGGCCCCCAATTCGGATCGCGGCGCCAGCCATACCGGTCGTGAACCCAGCCACCGTGCCAGTCGCCGTGGAACACGCAGTGGTTATCCCAATCGAAGCCGTGCACGAGCCACGGCCCGGCGACAAACTGGACACCGAACGTCATTCGGTATGGCTCGCTGTAGACCAACACGGGGTCATAGCTCGGCACGTAAATCACACCCGGTTCCACAGGAAGGATGTAGATGACGGGATCACCTACGACCTCAACGAGCTGCTCTGGTGTAGTGCGAAGGCTGCCGTCATTGTAGGCCTGCGCCCGCAGGTCTTGGACAGCCGCCATCACGTCCGGTTGCTCGCCGCTGACGGCCGAGCCGAGAGATCGCGTCCATTCAATTTCCCCGCTCATGTAATTCAGAACGCTGGGGTAATGAACCAGGGCCTGAACGGAAGTATCCCAGGGCTGGGCGGCAATCTGGTCGTCCGTCGGCGCCGGATTTTCCTGAAGCCATCGAGCCGCGGCTTGAATCTGATCCGGAAATGTCGATGCGGGCAATACGTCCGCCAACAGTGGATCTGGATAGAGCGAGATCGGCGCAACCAGCTTTTGCAGGTCCTCGTCGGGAGATTCCTGTGCCGGCGCGGTCGGGACTTGCTCGACTGGGGGCGGCGTCTCCACAACAACGGGGGGCGGCTGATACACGACAACGGGCGCCGGAGGCACAGGAGCCTGCCACCAAAAATTGACTCGAACAAGCGGTCTAGACCCGGCGCAGCCTACCAAGCCTCCGGCCGCGAAAGCGCCCAACAAAATCGCACCTCTATGGCACACGCTTGTAAATTTTCCGCGATTCATGGTTTGCTCCTTTCCAAAATGGTTAAGCAGGCATTGTGAAATTGTTGCCCGTGCAATTGCTTGACATACCAAACGCGACGTTGTTTGTCGGAGGCCGCGTAAAATGCCGCCGCTTTTGGAGCCACCAAACGCAAGCCAATGGCGGCGGGCCACTTCCGACCAAAACAATCCCACCGCATTCAAAGAAGCATTTTCGGAAAGAGGTTACGGAATGCATGATCGAACAGCGTGAGCGTGGCAGGCCGGCCTCGGTGTCTTTGCCTTTGCGGGTGCGGGGCCGGCCCTTGGTGAAATCCACGATGCGCATGTGGTGTACGGGAAACAGCCCATGCAGATTCGCCCGCAGGAGTAGGGCCAAATGCGCGTAGGTACCGTAAGCGTCATCGCCGATGAGAATGTCGCCCCGATGCGCAGCGCTTTGCGCTAATACGGTTAATTCATTTAACGGCGAGGAGTTACGGTTAAGTTGATGCCATTAAGGAGGCAGTATGTCGATTCCCAGCATGTCGAAAGGAAGCATGAGCGTATCAAATGCGAAGTCAAACGGCAGGTCAACTACCCATAGCACCTCCGGTTTGAGTTCCTCCGGTTTGTGGATGAACACTTGAAGCCCGGGATATATCCGGTACTCAACTGGAATATTTTTCGGCCCGTCTGACATGTCCTCCTCCATGCGGCCATAAAGGCTACCACACGATGTGCACGTGCAAAGCACGAGGAGCGATCCATAGGTCAATATATGTTTGACGACCTTTCTAGCCTTCATACCGTAACCTCCCACGCCGAAGAGTCCCGAGCCAAATACTTACGCACAACCGCACTAAATCCACATGGCGAGAGCATCAAAGGCGCCGTTCCGCGCGAGTCGTTCAGATTACTGGGTAGGACCTGCCGCTGGAACCACCGGACTTGCCGAAACAAAACCACCCCATGCGGTTTGTGGTCCGCTTTGGGTGACGTCACTCGACCTCCACACAACAATGTAGACTGGATCACCGCTTTGAATAATGTTCGCATCGCCTTGCCCATATGAACCGGCAAAGCCGCAAATGACTATTTGGTGGTCGGACCATGATTGAAATTTCACCGTCACCGGGTCAGGCTGACCGTGTCCCCAACGTTCTCCCCCAGCTTCAAATGCGCCCGCGCCGCTGTGCGTCCGTTGGTCCGCAAATATAAATTGATTCAAATCTCCTGTGAAAGGCATGCCCGATGGTGCATCACCAAATCCGCTACCATTAATCGTCACTCGCAGATTTTCGCCGCTGCCCCAAAAATTAACCGACGTGATTCGAGGATTGCCCGAACCTCCCGGAACATTGCCGCCCCAGGTCGCGCACAAGCCAGTTGTCGGATTTGAAACCCAAATTTGAACGGCATCGCCCGGTCGGGCTGAAAGTCCGCTGATTTGAATTTGCGTGTCGGACCATGATTCGTAGGCAAGCGCCTTGGCGTCACCCGGATAGCCCCATTCGGCGGCTCCGAGCTGCGCTATTTCAAACAAACGAAAATATGGGGTGACGCCGTCAAACGGCATACCATTCGGTAGGCTTCCAAATCCCGCACCATTGATGGTGACGGTGTAATTGTAAGGACCTCCGGAGATCGCCACGCTGGTTATTCTCGTCGCAGATGCGGCAGCCTGGATTTGGTTGACGGGGCTGCCAACAGATGACGCGACTGGAAGGATAATTTGCATCTTCAACAATGCGGGGTCTAGCAAATCGATAAAGGGGCGTCTTCTTTCGTCGATTCCCCCAATCGTGAATTTGCCCCCGGAGACCGCTAGGGCGGTCACATCAACCGCGTCGGCCGGAAGGGCACGAGTCATCGAAAAAACAGTTGCTGTCCGCGGGTCATATACGGCTAAGTATCCTTTGCCCTGCGATTGTCCAGCCAGCAGGAACCGTCCGCTGAGCGCGGCCAAACAACGCAGATCAACCGACACGGGAATCTCGTCGGTGATGTCCTTGAATGAGTTGTTGGAGGGATCAAACAGCTCTAGCATTTGAGCGGCCGTGCGTGTGTTAAACCCTTGAATCAGGAATCGGTCTCCATCGAATGCCGAGGCGCACATCACGCCCAACTCGACCGGCACGTGGGCCGTCAGGTCCAAAAAGGAACCATCAGGTGCGATCCAGCCCAAAGCCGGCGGAGTTCCCGGTTCGCCGCCGGGTCCGGCGCCGGCGCCGTCAATGAGGAATGAATGCTTCGCCCATACGGCGTTATTGACTGCGAAATAGTAAGGGATGTTATGCGAAACTCCACGCAACTGCCGATCGCCCGGTGAATACATTGTCAGGCCGCCGGCTCCGGCTATGAGAAAGGAGTTGCCGTTGAAAACGATGGCGTGCAAGCCCCATGTATACGGCTCAACGCGCCGCGCCAAGTCGGTGAGATCAAGAAAGTTTGAGAGGTTGGGATAAAAGATTCCCAGCATTCCGGGTTTGACACCGCCCGTCGGATGGCTGTATCCGCCGACCAGAAGCTGTCCGTTGCCAAAAGCCATCGCCGTCACAGCGCTAAATGCCGGCGGAAGAAGACTGCTCAGATCGACGAAGCTGACGGCCTTTGTGTCGTAGAGTCCGAGCCTGCCGTGGTCATCCGGGCCAACTCCGCCAGCATAGATGACATTGTCCACCCGTTCCAAAGCCTGGATTGAAATCCAATCAGCGGGCAAGAAAAACGGGCCACCGACGGCGGAAGCTGACGGGGGCGATGGACGGGAGGTAATTGGAATCACACTGTCGCTGCCGGGTGAACCGGACTCCGGTTCCCACGATTTCCAGCCCAGATAGATGAGGGTTCCCGCCGTTACAATAATCGCCAAGGCCCAAAATGCCGGCGCTTTCCAACGACCGACGTGCGAGCGCATTGCCGAAGCCGGAGCGCCGCTGACAATGGTTTGAACGTCCGTCTTGACTTGAGCGGCTCGCTGATATCGTCGCTCCCTCTCTTTCTCAAGTGTCCGGAGCACGACCTCATCCAAACGAACGTCGATCTGCACCTTGCGTGACGGTGGGGCAAACCTGCCCATTGGTAGTTCGCCCGTGAGCATCTGGTAGAAGACTACGCCTAACGAATAAATATCCGCGCGGTGATCGACCTGGTCGGGATGCTCGATTTGCTCGGGAGCCATGTATGCCGGCGTTCCCATAATTCGGTTTTGTGTCAAGGTAAATTCCTGCGCCGGCAACCCCATCAGCTTGACCAACCCGAAATCCGCGATCTTCACCTCCCCTTGTCGGTTGAGCAGAATGTTCTCTGGCTTGATGTCCCGATGGACGATTCCCTGATCGTGCGCGTGCTGCAACGCCTCGCAAATCTGCGGAACGATCGCCAGGGCTTGCTCAGGCGCCAGGCGAGAGTCCTGCAACAACTGCCGCAAGTTTGGACCATCCACGTATTCCATGAGAAAGAAGAACAAACCCTGTCGCTGGCCGCTGTCATAGACGGCCACGATGTGAGGGTGGCTGAGGCGAGCCAGGGCTTGGGATTCACGCGCAAACCGCACGGGGAATTCCGGGCTGTCCGCAATCTGAGCCGGCAGTATCTTCAGCGCCGCCAGCCGATCTAGGCTTTTCTGCCGCACTTTGAACACCGCGCCCATGCCGCCGCGGCCAATCATCCCAAGAATTTCCAGTTCCTCGAAATGCCGAGCCAATTCGTCCGCGGCTGGGGGCTCCCAATCCCATCGCGACGCCGAATCGGATCGATTCGACGTGCCAGACGGCGCGGCCTGTTGAAGCAGACATTTGGGACAGAGTCCCTCCAGAATCCCGGCCGGCAAAGGCCTTCCGCATTGCGGGCAATGGAGCGATTCCATCATGAGATTTCCTGTGGCCTTGACCACCTCCGATGACGTACACCTCGATTACAGAAGCAGGCGGCGGAAAATGTTACAGGCAGTTGAACAGATCGCGAATTTCCTCTTCAAGCGAATCACGGTCGGCCACGGTTTGCGAGATTTCATCGCATAACACGGCCCGATACCGCTGCCGCAGCCGATGTGCCGCCACCTTGACGGTATCCGGGTCCATCTTCAATTGCGCGGCCAATTGGGCATAACTTGGCGCATCCAATTCTGCTGTCAACGCCTTCTTCAAGCCATCAAATAGGGGTTCTTTCGATCGTGCCTTGTATTCCTGCCGAAGTCTGCTGAGCACCTTGTCCAATAAGGTCAACGCCCAGTGTCGCGTGAAAAGAAGCTCCGGCGTCACGTTATCCACCGGCTCGGCACGATACCGATCTTCCGCATCGCGCGTGTCTATAGACAGTAAGTGCCGCCCACCCCCTCGCTTCTTGGCCCGCTGCCTATCCCATTCATTGGCCAGGAAATGTTTCAATGACGCCAACAGAAACGATCGGAACTTTCCCTTGGCTGGGTCCACGGAAGCCAAATCCTTCTTTTCCAGCAGCCGCGCCAGGAATTCCTGGGTCAGGTCTTCGGCATCCGCCTGACTGTGACCGTGGTGGCGAATGTAAGAATACAAAGGGGGCCAATAGCCCTTGACCAATTCGTCCAAAGCCCGGCGCGATCGCGTGTTGTTCTGGCCATCAGCCGCTGCAAGCACCAAGCTCCACCGTGTACCCGTGAAGTGGCCACCCTTAGACGCCATGTTTGACGATGAAAAGATCGCACCTCCAGCCGAGTTATTATTATATTGCCGAAAGGATTGGCTGCATACTTAGGTCGGTCGTGGTAGGGACTGCCCTTTCGGGCGGCCCCCACACACGGATCCGTACGTGCGGCTTGCCCGCATACGGCTCTTACTTCGGGTGCTTGGCATAGAAGCGTTCGTTTGGGTAACGAATTTGCCGGCGACGCCGATCAGCCAGATCGAGCAATGGCTACCGGATCGGTGGCGGCGGCGGAATCCGGTGTCGTGAGGGTGACGGTCCCGATATGCATCGCTCAAGTCATTCATAAGGTCTCGCGGCGAAACGCTTGTCATATACGACCCGCTTGACCATTTCGTGCAACTGCGCGATTTTGACTCTGCATCTGAAAAAACTCTGGCATTGGTGCGAGCAACCAATCGGCTTATTCATGGCCCCCGTGCTGACGTAGCAATTGAGCCACGTCGTCGTGTTTACCCATTTCGGCCAGGTGCAAAGGTGTCATGCCCTCTGCGGCCATCGCATTGACATCAGCCTTGTTGGCCAGCAGCAATTCCGCCACATCCTTGTGGCCATAAAACGCCGCGCAATGCAAAGGTGTCGAGCCATCCTTGTCTATGCTGAAGACCAAATCGGGGTTTTCCTTCAGGAGTGCCTTGACCTTTTCCAAATTGCCATCACCAGCCGCGTCATGAATTTCGCCAGAAAAGTCGCGCCCACCGTGCTCGCGCAAGAATTCGGCCACGTCGGCCTGCCCATCAGCCAACGCAAAGGACAAAGGCGTCAGGTCACCTTTGGCCATGGCATTGACATCGGCCTTGTGGGCCAACAGCAATTCCACAACGTCCTTGTGTCCACCAGCCGCCGCCAGCATCAACGCCGTCACGTCCCCGTCGCTCCTGGCATTGACATCGGCCTTGTTCTTTAGCAGCAATTCCACCACGTCCCTGTGGCCATTCATTGCCGCATGGTGCAAAGCCCTCATGCCGTTGGCGTCTTTGCCGAAAACCAAAGCAGGTTTTTTTTTGAGCAGCGCCTCGACCTTGTTCGCGTCACCCGTTCCGGCCGCATCGAAAATGGTGTAGTCGGCATTATTCGCAAGCAGCAATTCCGCAACGTCATCGTGACCCATAAACCTCGCCAACTGCAAAGGCGTCATGTCGTCGCTGTTCTTTGTGTTGACATCAGCCTTGTTGGCCAGCAGCAATTCCACCACGTCCTTGTATCCACCAATCGCTGCCAGGGCTAAAGGCGTCGAGTTATTATGGTCCTTGCCATTAACATCGGCTTTGTGGGCCAGCAGCAATTCCGCCACTTCCGCGTGCCCGCCAAATGCGGCGAAGTGCAAAGGCGTCCTGCCGTCGCTGTTTCTGGCATTGACATTGGCCCCATTGGCAAGCAGCAGTTCCGCGACTTCCTTCTCGCCGAATTGCGCCGCGAAGTCCAACGGTATCGCGCCATCCTTATCCCTGGCATCGACCTCGGCCCCGTGTGCCAGCAGCACCGCCGCTACCTCCTTGTGTCGTACCGCGCACTCTAACGGCGTCACGCCGTCCTTACTCTTAGCGTTGACGGCAGCCCCGTGCGCAAGCAGCAACTCCGCTACATCCGCGCGGCCGTAACGGGCCGCTTCATGCAAAGCCGTGGAGCCGGATTTATTCTTGGCATCGACCTCGGCCCCGTTGGCTAGCAACAATTCCACCACGTCCTTGTATCCACCACCCGCCGCAGAGTCCAAAACCGTCTGCCCAAAGTGATCTATGAGATTAACGTCAGCCTTGTTGGCCAGCAGCAACTGCACTACGTCCTTGTGACCCCAAGCCGCCGCCAATGCCAAAGGCGTCTGCTCAAGGTTATCCTTGGTGTGGACGTCGGCTTTATTGTCCAGCAGTAACTGCACAATCTCCTTGTATCCTTTCTCCGCCGCCAAAGATAAAGGCGTTGAGTCGCAACGGTCCTTGGCATTTACATCAGCTTTGTATGCCAGCAACAATTCCGCCACCTCCTTGTGACCATAAAATGCCGCCATGTGCAAAGGCGTAGTGTCGGTGGTGTCTTTACTGAAAACCAGATTAGGGTTGGCTTTGAGCAGCGCCTCGACCTTTTCTACATCACCGTTCTGTGCCGCGTCCTGAATTTCACCGCAGAATGCAAGGCTGCTCCAAGCCACCACCAGCGCCGCCATGATTGTCAGCCGCATAGGAATCCTCCTTCTCATTGATGAGCACGCATTATACTGACACGGCCATCGGGCAACAGTTAGCAAGCCTCATTGGCATGCGGATTGGCCGTCCCCCGATACCGGGGGGCATTGGCGTGCATCGTCCCATTCACCAAGGGTAAGAGAAGCAACTGACCATGAAGGTTACACGTGATGGCCGCCATTATGCGAAGGGATAGGGCATAGACGATCACGGACATGCGCGGCATCCGGTTCAACGCGGCGAGTTTTGCCGTGTCAGGGAGCGCTCAAACTCGGTTCTTCCGCACTTTGCGTGAAGCCTGGTCAAGATGGGTGCGCTTCCAGGTCGGTGAATTGGATTTGACGCGATGCCAGACGGCAGCCACCGGCCACCCTGCGGTAATAGCTCCAAATCTAAGCCGACGCTGCGCGGGGGGGCAAGCGCGGACTTCCGCGCTAACCCGGTATGTCTCATAGTGTCGTTACTGAAGCATGCACCCACACGCCCGAACGCCGCGATGTTGTCTTACGACATGGTTTTCCTGTGGCCGCTCCGCCCGTGGTATGAACGACCGACCTGTCAACGGCCACGGCGAATCACCATCGCCAGCAATTCCCGCCCGGCCTTGTAGATGTTGCGCGCTCATATCGCCATCTCAACGTCGCTGGAAAGCAATGCCACGTCGCCGCGCCCTGTTCGGATTCCTCCACGGCGGCAGGAGCCGTTGCGCAACTTCGCCAGGCATGAATGGATTTCCGCTTTTCGCCAAACCCGCCGGTCCTCCGCTGCGCTCTGGTCGCTCCTATGCGACGCTCACGCCACGCGGATCGCTCGATTGCATCGCTGCGGCGCGGACCGCGATCTGCGTGTCATTCACTTTCGCTTTGGCCTTTGGCCCGTCGCTTCCGGCGCTCCGCTGCGCACCGACTTGCGGCTCCCTCAAGGGTTTGTTTGTCCGTCAATCGCTTTGCGAACGGACGAACCAAACCCTTTTAAGAAAGGAGCCTTACATGGCTACCAAGCAGAAATCCACCAACAAGCCCGTCGAGGAAGTTCGGATCGGCAGCGTCAAAGCCGCCATCTGGAAGAACGAAACCGAAAGCGGGCCGTGTTTCAACGTCACGTTCCAGCGAATTTACCGCGATGACGAGAAAGGCTGGCGGAGCACCGACAGCTTCGGCCGCGATGATTTGCTGGTACTGGCGAAAGTCGCCGATCAGGCCCACGGCCGGATCATCGCACTGAGTCAGCAGCAGCAGCCGTCGCAGAAACAGACAAAGTAACGGTCAACATCGCAGGTCCGGTCGGGTTTCCGTTCCCCGACCGGACCTATCTTTTTGCTGCACCTAATTCTCAATCAAATCGATGCCATCGCGCGGCTGAACTTGGCATGCCCGGCACCAGGCGATAAACTCCACAGGGTCGATGCGCCGGCTGCCAACCTCGACCTTGTGGACATATGAGTGTGGCTTTCGAAGCCGGCTCGCCAGTGCCCGTTGCGTTAAGTCCGCTTCCTGACGCCACTTGCGCAAAAACTCACACAGGCGACGGTAAGCCGGTGTATGCTGTGCTCTCGCACCCATTTAAGGCGCAAGGTATCTTCCATTATCGCTGCACCTACTTTGGGCGCAACATCAGGCTGACTGTATGGTAGGATTGTCACAGATTTGGGCGATCTTCCACATCTAATCGGAAGGTTGCGTGGAGGGAATGGGATATGTGGAGCAACTTTCCGCGTGGGAAGAATAGCGTCTTCAGTGGCGAGCGATTCCGATGGAAAATGCTGTCATGGCAGGCGGCAGCGGCCGCATGCGCATTTTTGTGGGCCACCTCCACTGCATCGGCGCAGGTCAACGCGCAATTAACCGGCTCGGTAAATGCAAATTACGGCCAAAGCACGGATCAAAATAACAACATTACCTACAGCTTCGACGGATCAAGCGCATCTCTTGGCATAGATGATGGCGTGCCGATCGAAATGTACGTCTCTGCAAACGCATCTACGGGTGGAACTCAAGATTGGACTGATCTCAACACCTGGGACGGCGGTGGCTTGCTGGCGCTCCAAGATGCGGCAACGCTTACCAGCACGGTTGCGGGAGTCGTCGAGGGTGACTGGTTTTCCTACATCGCTCTCCCAAAAGATGCGTTTAATACTTTGGTCACCACCGGGCCAACAGAAAAATCGATCGGCATTCCGGACTTGGCCTTGCAGTGCAGCATCCTTCCGGGCGTTGACGTTCAATTGAGCGCCTCGGCAAGCCTGGAATACGACGTGGTGCTGCCGACGGGATCCAACGTGCTTATGAACCAGGCGGGGGTCGTGGTGCAGAGCCTGACGCTCCAATCCGGAGCCACTCTAACAGGCAACGGCGGATTCACCGTCCGAACAGACCTTTTGAACGAAGGCACGCTCTATGGCGTAGGCGGTACGGCTCAGGGCAACTTTTCGAACGTAACCGTCGGACCGCTGGCGGCGTATTCGGATATCACCGCTTCAACCGCGGTACAGGGCACCTTCGCCAACACTGGCACGATCGACATTGAATCCACCGGATCGCTCAACCTGTCACAGTCGTCCTCCAACAACGGCGAAATCGACTTGTACGGCGGCTCGATCAATGCATTGGGCACATTCACCAATACAAACACGGGTACGCTAAATCTTACCGGAGGGATTTTCTCCACGACTGGATTCACCAACTTTGGCCGAGTGACGCTCCTTTCTGGCTATTTCGGTGGCTCTGGTGCCATTATGAACAATGGCAGCTTTGAGTTGGCTGGGGGCATCATCGGTGTAAACGGGGCAGGAATCTTCAACAACACCTCATCAGATTTTTCGGTGACCGCGACCAGCAGCATTGATGGTACGACATTTAA
>Ga0181538_10002710_pt1 | contig 18000 bp, 18 predicted proteins | sample PEATcosm2014_Bin_40_FD_119773 | JGI IMG/M metagenome (GOLD analysis project Ga0181538, IMG submission 119773) | Peatland microbial communities from MTU Mesocosm Facility, Houghton, MI, USA - PEATcosm2014_Bin23_30_metaG | ecosystem: Environmental > Terrestrial > Soil > Wetlands > Peat | place...
GAAATTGAACCGCCATGACGCCAAGACGCCAAGGTAGAAATTGCGCATTGGCATGATCTTACCTTGGCGTCTTGGCGTCATGGCGGTTCAATCGTCTTTGCTCCCGGAAGAATTGGCAGACCCATACCTCCGAAATCCGGCTCATCCGCATTCGGCATCCCCCGCTCATTGCAACCACCGCCCATCCGCTCTAACTTCCCCGATTATGCGTCGATCCTTTGCATTTGCTCTGGCCATTCCGCTGCTCTGCTGCGCCTGTTCCGCCACTCCGGGCACCCCCTCGCAACGCGCCGATCTTCATTCACAAGTCTCCGGCGTCCTTGCCGATGTCAAACAGCGAGACCCCGATCTCGACTCCCTGCTCGCCCATTCCTACGGATATGCCGTCTTCCCTTCGATCCTCAAATGCGCCGCCGGCATCGACGCCGCTTACGGCCGGGGCGAGGTCTACCAGCACAATCGCCAGATCGGTCACGCCTTCGTCTTTCAATACACCATCGGCGTCGCCCTCGGCGGCCAGGTCTACTGGCAGATCATCGCCTTCCCCTCCAAATCCGACCTGGATGATTTCCGAAACGGACAGACCGTCGTTGTCGCCAATGCCTCCGGCATCGCGGTGCATTCCGGCGCCGGTGGAACCGTCGATTTCCCCGACGCCGCCACCTCGCAAGTCCGCCCCGGCGCCGGCCTGATGTTCGAAGCCGCCCTCGGCGGAGAAACATTCTGGTTTGACTCCCTCAAGGCCGGCGATTGGCAATATTCCTCGCGATAGACCCCCGATTCATTTCTCCTCCACGATGTCTTTGCGCGTGCCTTCCACGATCGCCATGACCTCCGACGTTTCCCTCGCCGGCACGTCGTACTTGGCCAGAGATTTGGCCAGGTCCGCCTCGATCGCGTCGAATTCGGCGGTGGTGATCTGCATCCCCGCGTGCACGCTCCGCATGTCCCGGCCGTGATATTCCTCGGACCCGCCGGCCGCGGCATCCAAAAACTCCGTCAAATGAACCTTCAGCTTCTCCACGTTTTCCGGCGTCGCCTGCCATTCCGCGCTCGTCCCCTTACGCAAGAAATTCACCCTCGGATCCGCCGCCGCTTGGCCCACGAAATCCTCCACGATTGCCGAGATCATGATGTTTCCGCCCAATCGGTCATACAACGGCTTGGGCGCGTTTGATTGACACCCCGTCGCCGCCATGCACAGCACCGCGCCCAGCCCCATCACCCCCGAAACAAACCACGATTTTCCCATTTGAACGTCTCCTTCCAAAGTTGGTGCGATAGACATACTAAACCCGCCCCCTTCCCGCAACTTTTCCGCAATGCAAGACAGAGGATTTTTATCGGTTATGGTTTTGGTGCCGATCGGCAGGGCTGGCTCGAATATAATCAGGCCTTGCCGATGCTCGAACCGTTGGCTGTCCTGTTTACCTTCGCGGCGGCTGTTTGCGAAGAAGCAAAAGCGGATTCGCCGCCTGCGGCGGCACATGTTGCGGAGTTTCGAGCTCATGCTCGACCTCAACCGTCCTTCGCAACCCGCCTTGTCCGACCTCCCTTTGGAATTGCGGAACGCCGGCCGCCGCGCACCTCCCAGGGAGGTCGGACAAGCGGCGGTGACGAACGGTTGAGGTCGCGCGTGAGCGCGAAACTCCTCAGCAATGGCCGCGGCACGCGGCGATTCCTCTTTTCCCTTCCTTGCAGACGGCCATTGCGAGCGTCAACAGGCAAGCCAACGGTTCGCGCATCGGCGACGCCTTGTCATATTCGAGTAAACGCGGCCGGTCGGCGCGAACACCGCAACCGATCATCCTCTTCTTCATCCATCCGCCCCCGCCGAATGAGTCACGCACCCGCTCCAGCCCCCTCGCCACATATGTGAACCCGCGCACCCCAGCCCCTTCCCTCTTACAATCCCGACATGAACCTCCCCCACTCCACCCCCGACCTCCCCGGCGTCGGCGGATCGATCAAGCAACGCCCCGAAGATTTCTTCGTTCAGGAAATTCCCCTCTATGAACCCTCCGGACAGGGCGAGCACGTCTATTGCGAGATCGAAAAGATCGGCCTCACCACCTTCGAGACAATCGACCGCGTCGCCCGCGCACTGAACGTCTCGCCACGCGACATCGGTTATGCCGGTCTCAAGGACGCCGCCGCCATCACCCGACAGCTCTTCTCCATCCAGGGCGCCGACGAATCCGCCGTCATGAACCTGCATCTTCCACAAATGTCGGTGAAATGGGCCGCCCGGCACGGCAACAAGCTGCGGCTGGGCCATCTCCGCGGCAATCGCTTCGCCGTCAAAATTCGTCACGTGAACCCCACCGACGTCGTCAAGCTTACGCCGCTCATCCGCCAACTTCAGGACCGCGGCATGCCCAACTATTTCGGCGAGCAACGTTTCGGCCGCCGCGGAAACAACCACCTGCTGGGCGCGGCAATTCTCCGCGACGACAACGCCCAAGCCCTCAAAATCCTCCTCGGCTCGCCCGACAAATCCCTCGACAATCCCCAGCAACTCGCCGCCCGCCAAGCCTTCGACCGCGGCGATTTCCCCGCCTCCATGAAGCTCTGGCCCCGCTCCAGCGGCATGGAACGCCGAATCCTCGCCAGATTCATCAAAACCCAAAACCCCGCCTCCGCCGTTCGCACCGTCGATCAGCGCATCCGCCGCCTCTGCATTTCCGCCCTGCAATCCGACTTCTTCAACCAGGTCGTCTCCCGCCGAATCGCTTCCCTCGACAAATTACTCCCCGGCGACCTCGCCGAAAAGCACGACAACGGCGCGGTCTTCCGCGTCGTTGACGCAACCGTCGAACAACCCCGTTGCGACGCTTTCCAGATCAGTCCCACCGGCCCCCTGATCGGCTATCGCATGACCCTTCCCGAAGGCCAGCCCCTTCAAATCGAGGAGGAAATCTTCGCCTCCCGCGCCGTCCGGCCCGCCGATTTCCGCGCCGCCGGCCGTCTCAAAGTCAAAGGCGCCCGCCGTTCCTTGCGCGTCCGCCCCACCGACGTCGAACTCGCCGCCGGGGTTGACGAGCACGGCCCCCACATCACCGCCGCCTTCACCCTCCCCGCCGGCTCTTTCGCCACGGTCTTTCTCCGCGAGTTGATGAAAGTCGAGCCGGACACCTCCGATTGACCCCGTTTAGCATCGGTACCGTTCAACGACCCGAGCGGCTCTTTTCCGTTAGCCCCCGGCTTTGCCGGGGTTTCCGTGATGAGCGCAGCGCAACCCACATCGAGCGAAAGGACCGATCCATTCTCCAGCAAACCCCGGCAGAGCCGGGGGCTAACGGAAGAAAGCACCTACCGCCATTGAACGGTATTGGCTTTAGCGTATCCTCCATCCCAGGAAAGACGTCATGACCACAACCCCAACTGCCCCCCGCTCGGAGTCATTCGTTGCTGCGCTCTACATGCGCCTCGTCCATTACGCGAACAACCTGCAATCGCCCCTGCTGCTTCTCATCCGTATCTATATCGGCTATCAGTGCATAATCTCCGGCTGGGCGCACCTCCACAACATTAGCGGCATGACCGTATTTTTTGCAAAACTGCACATCCCCCATCCCAAGGCGAACGTCTATATTTCCGGCTCGTCTGAGTTCGTTGGTGGAGCGCTACTCCTGATTGGCCTTTGCTCGAGGCCCATTTCCCTGGTGCTGGCATTCAATTTTCTCGTCGCCATGTTGACGGTCCAACTCAGCAATTACGATTTCTCTTTCAAAGAACTGGTCCATCAGATCTGGGCCGATCAAAGTCCCATCTTGGGAGACACAGCTTTCCCATATCTGGCGACCGCGCTTTTGGTGCTCGTCTTCGGCCCCGGCTACCTCTCCACCGACGGCCTCATAAAGTCCCTCCGCCGCAAATAATGCAAAACATCGGTACTGCCTTACTTTCCCCATCCAAAGCCCAGGGAGCTTGCTCCCTGGGAATGCCAAACCGCCTCCCCATTCAAACTGACCCCCCCACCGAAAAACCTTTGCTTTTTGATTTCTTCCCAATTTCCCTGTCCGACGCAACACCCGGCCGTCCGGTTATATTCAAACGCGCATGCAGGACCGTGAATTACTGGTGAAATTCGCTCAATCGCGCTCCCAGGACGCGTTTGCGGAGCTGGTCCGCCGCTACATGGACTCGGTTTATTCCGCCGCTCGCCGCCAGGTCCGCGACAGCCAGTTCGCCGAAGACGTCGCCCAGGCTGTCTTCATTATCCTCGCCCGCAAGGCCCACAGCCTGAAATACCGCGAATCCCTGGCCGGCTGGATCATGAAAACCACCCATCTCGCCTGCCTTGATGCGCTCAAGTCTGAATCTCGCCGCAGGCGACACGAAGAGCGCGCCGCCCTCTTGAATCAGTCGCGTATGGAGCAAGCCATGTCGTCCCCAATCGAAGAAATTGCTCCCGATCTTGATCGCGCCATGTCCCATCTGGCTGAATCCGACCGCTCCGCCGTGACGTTGCGCTATCTCCAGGGCAAAACCACGAGTGAAACCGCCGAGTGCCTGGGCATCAGCCAGCCCGCCGCCGCCAAGCGGATTTTCCGCGCCGTCCATCGTCTGCGGAAAATCCTTCTGCGAAACCGCGCCATCGCCCCCGCCGTCGCTCTCGCAACCGTTCTCGACCAAATCCCGCGAGTCCCCGCCCCGGCGGCCCTGGCCGCCAGTGCCGTCAACGCCGCCACCACCGGCGCCGCGGCGCCCGCGGCTCTCGCCATCACCAATGGAGTTCTCCACATGATGACCTTCCACAAAATCCTCGCCGCCATGCTCCTGATCGCCGCATTTGCCGGCCTCACCGGCGTCGGCGTCGGGACCGTCAAACTCCTCGCCGACCAGACCGCCCCGCCCCCGGCCGCGCCACCCGCCGCCCAGCCCGCGCCTTTGGATATTCCTCCCATTTCCAGCGCCACCCTCTCAAATGGCGTCTCCATCCAAATCCTCGGCATCAGCGAAAACCCTTCCAGGGGCAAACAATGGTGGCTTGCCAATGGCGACCTGTTAGACACTCCGCCCTACGCGCGCATGCGCGCCCGGCTATCGCCCGAACCCGGCTGCATCGCGCGCGAATTTGCCGTTACCGTCAACAATTCCGTTGTCGGATCGACCGACCACGCCGCCGTCCGCTGGTTCCTCTCCAATAGCCGCGGCTCTTCCTCCAGCGATGTTAGGGACAAGACCGGCAAACCGACGACCGATATCGTTGCCGAAGCGGTCGTGCTCCCCGACTCCCCCGCCGGCGCCACCCTTCACGCGGACGTCGCCGCCGGAAAATGGACCACCATCTGCACCTCCGCGGGCTTCGGATCCTCCTCGCAGTCAGGCCCCAACGGCTCTTTCCTCTTCAGCAACATTTTTATCGTCAACGGCCAGACCCACATCGTCGCCGCCTATTCCGGGCTACTGCCGACACACCCGGACGTGCGCCTGGTTGCCATCGATCGCGCTGGAAACATCATTCCCGCCGCTGGCACCCACACCGCTGGCAACGACTCCAGTTTCGTCGGAGAATACCTCGTCACGCTACCCCCAGATTCCATTCGCCAGTGGCAACTTCAAACCCGCCCTTTCGACCAGTGGATCGAAATCCGCGGCATCTCCCTCCACCCCAACCAGAAAACCACCGTGACGACCGTGACCAGCGACGACCAGCCAAATCCATAAAAGAAGCACCGGATGAACATCCGGTGCTCCATGTAATCACAGGTATAGCGCCTTCGCGTGGAAGTTACTTCAACTCCACCGTCGCGCCCTGATCCTCCAACTCTTTCTTGAGCTTGTCGGCATCCGCCTTCGGCAACGCTTCCTTGACCGTCTTGGGAGCGCCTTCCACCAGGTCCTTGGCCTCCTTCAGGCCCAGGCTGGTGGCCGTGCGAACCACCTTGATGACGTTGATCTTCTTCTCGCCCGCGGCCTTGAGGACCACGTCGAACGTGGTCTTTTCCTCCGCCGGCGCTGCCGCCGCCGCCGCCGCCGGGCCGGCCATCACCGCCACCCCGCCCGCCGCCGGTTCGATCCCGTACGCTTCCTTCACGTACGCGCTGAATTCAACCGCCTCCTTCAGCGTCAGCCCAACCACTTCGTCTGCCAGCTTCTTCACTTTTTCGGATACTTCTGCCATGACAATCATCTCCCGGCCGTCACGTGGCCTTGAACGTGTCGATTTTGCGCCCCCGCCAAGATGCCCGCCTCACCATGAAGCGGTTTAACCCGTTAAGGGCATCAAGAACAGTCGGACGCTCAAATCATCTCTAACGCCCACGGCGCTGCCGTGGGGATTTTCTTTTCTTCTAAGCGCTCGCCGGCGCCGCCGCGGGAGCCGCAGCCTCCGCTGCAACAGGCGCCGCCGCGGCAGCCGCAGCCTCCGCTTTCTTCGCCTTCTCCTCGATCGCCTTCAAAATCCCGGCGATCCTTCCCGCCGGGCCTTTCACCGCGCCAACCAGCCTCCGGCCGGGGCCGAGCACCGACGCCACCATCGCCCCGATCGCCTCCTCCCGCGTCGGCAGCTTGCTCACCTGCTCCACGCCCTTCTCGCCGGGATACACCTCGCCGTCAAAAAATACCCCGCGAAGCTCCAGCTTCTCGTTGAGCTTCCGCTCCTCCACCAGCATCCGGGCGATGGTCGCGATGCTCGCCTTGCCATAAACCACCGCGCAGGGACCGTCCAGCAGCTTATCGAAGCCCTTGAGCTTCGTCCCCTGGGCCGCTCGGCTCGCCAGCGTGTTCTTCACCACCGTCACCTTCACCCCCTTGGCCCCCAGCCGACGCCGAAGCTGGTTGTTCTTCGTCCCGTCGATGCCCTTGGGGCTGATGACCGCCACCCCATCCAGCGGCTTGAATTTCGTCGTCAGCTCTTTTTCGATCAGACTTTTGACTTTCTTACTCATCTCTGACCTCTGGTTAGTTCCCCGCCTCCAGCACCACCGCCGGAGTCATCGAACCCTTCAGCACCGCTTTCCGGATGTACGTGCCCTTGGCCGTCTGCGGCTTCATCTTGCGAATCTGACTCACCATCGCATGAACGTTGTCCGCCAGCTTCGCCGAATCAAAGCTCATCTTCCCCACCACGCTGTGCACGTTGCCGCCCGTGTCGTTGCGGAACTCGATCTTGCCAGCGGCATATTCCCGCACCGCCGCCGCCACGTCCGCCGTTACCGTGCCGGCCTTCGGCGACGGCATCAGACCCTTCGGACCCAGGACCTTTCCCAGCCGGCCCACGAATCGCATCATGTCCGGCGTCGCCACCGCCACGTCAAAATCCGTGAAATTCTCCTTCGTGATCGCTTCCACCAACTCCTGCCCACCCGCTCGAACCGCGCCGGCGCTCGTCGCCGCCGCCACCAAATGTTCCGGGCAAAAAGCCACCACCCGCTTGGTTTTCCCCACCCCATGCGGCAGCGATATCGAACCCCGGATCATCTGATCCGCCTGCTTCGCGTCTATCCCCAGTGAAAAAATCAACTCCACCGATTGATCGAACTTCGTCGCCGGAAATGACTTCAACACCTCGATCGCCTTCTCCACCGGCAGCGCTCCCGCCACCGCTTTTTGCGCCGAAGCCTTATATCGTTTGGACCGTTTGACAATGACAGGCATGTCTTCAGTCGCTCCTCACCGCGGGAAATGCCTCCCGCTGAAGCTCCCACTGTTCCGGCCCGTGGTTCGGCCAATCTCTTTTAATTCAAACGCCTGCCGCGATTCCGCCGCAAACGCCTCGCAGGGGATACTACCTTGGTGATGAGGAATACGTCAATCCGATGCTCCTCGAATTGTCCTTCCTCTTTCGCTCCGCGCACTTTGGGAACCGAGACCAACAACGTTCGCCCGCCGGGACGCAGGTAGGCGAATTCCTGCGACAAAACATCCACCGTACTGCCGTCGCCGGTGTACACCGTAAACGGTTCAAATGGCTTCGTATCCAGAAGTTCCTTAATTCGCTCCGGACTCATGCCGTTTCGCGCCGTTTCCGGCCCTTTTTTCGCCCGTTCCCTTTCGCCATTTCGAATCGCGTGATATGCAGCGGGTCGATGAAATGCGCCACCTCGCCGTTGTCGATCGCCACAAATACCATTGTCCCGAGCGGGCTTCGCCAGACGTAATCTCGATGGGGCACGAGAAATTCCGCGCCGTCGCTCAACACGATGCGAAACGGGCGAAACGGGTCCGCATACCGCAATTCGTCAAACTGCTTCCAGTTGAGCATCCACTCACCCTTCCACCGTGATTCCCATGCTCCGCGCCGTTCCCGCGATGATCCGGGCCGCGTGATCTTCGTCGAACGCGTTCAAATCCTTCCCCTTTTCCTTCGCGATCGCCTTGCACTGCGCCATCGTCACCTTGCCGATCTTGTTCTTGTTCGGCTCGCCGCTTCCCTTTTCCGCTTTCACCGCATCCTTGAGCAGCACGCTGGCGGGCGGGCTCTTCAACTCGATGTCGAACGTGCGGTCCTTGTACACCGTCACCAGGCAGCCGATCACCTTCCCCTTCATGTGCGCCGACATCGCGTTGAACCGCTGGATGAATTGCCCGGGATTCACGCCATGCTGGCCCAGCGCCGGTCCGATCGGCGGCGCCGGCGTCGCCGTGCCCCCGGGCGCCTGAAGCTTGAACTGAACCGTGATTTCTTTCTTAGCCATTGCAAATACTCCAACATTCGCTCTTCCGCGTTACTTTCCCAATCCAAAGCCCTGGGAGCTTGCTCCCTGGGAAATCCAAAAACTCCCAACTTGCAAACCCACCACTGTCTTGCCTCAAATCTTCTCGATCTGCCAATACTCCAGTTCCAACGGCGTCGGTCGGCCGAAGATCGTCGCGATGATCCGAACCATCCCCTTGTCGGCAATGATCTCGTCCACGTCCCCCTCGAAATTCACGAACGGCCCTTCCGTCACCTTGATCCGGTCCCCCTTCTTGTACGCCGTCTGAATCGTCGGGCCCGTGTCGTCCGGACGCTCCGCCTCTTCCAGCATCTTCGCCTGGTCCTTGGGGCTCATCGGCGTCGGCTTGCCGTTGGAACCGATGAAATCTCCCACCCCATCCGTCTCCTTTATCATGAACCAGACCTTTTCCGGGATCATCCCGTTCTTGTCCAGTTCCAACTCGATGAACACGTACCCCGGATACAGCTTGCGGTCCGTGTCGCGACGCTTGCCGTCCTTGATCTGCCTCACCTTTTCCACCGGCACCAGGATCCGCCCCACCTGCACTTCCAACGCCTCGATCTTCACCTTGCGCGCCAGCGCCTCCCGTACCCGGTCTTCCTTATTGCTCGCCACTCTCAATACGAAAAATTGCATATCGGCGCATCCACTCTAATGGCCAAGGAAAAACGGCGGCGTCTTCAACACTCCCACCAGATAAAACACCAACTGGAAGAACAGGTCATACGCCAACAGCAGCACCGCTATCACCACCACGAATCCGATCACCACTTTCGTCGAACCCATCAACTCCTTGCGGGTCGTCCAGTTCACCTTCTTCATCTCGCTGTCCGTCGCGATCAGAAAATCCACGCTCGTCGGCTTGTTCATGAAATGGAACGCCAGCCACGCGTACACCAGCGCGAACAACGCCACCAGCAAATACGCCCCACGCGGATCCTGCAGGTGCATCCGGCCCATCAGCTTCGCGATCGACTCGCCCATCAATACGCGATCGATCTCCCCATACAGAAAATTCCCCGTCAGCAATCCCAGCAGCCCGATCGCCGCCACCGTCCCCATTCGTGTCCAGTAACCCTGGCCCTTTTTGAGAATGTGGAAATAACCCCCCGCGCCTGGCGCCGCCACCGGCGCGTACGCCACCGGAGCCGGTTTCGATGGCTCGCCTGACTCCTCATTCTCTGTATCTTCCGCGTCGCTCATCGCGCCTTTCGCGCCGCTCATCGCGTCCTTCGTCTGCGGCTTTGTTCTCGTCGTTTCCATATCTCACACGCCGGCGATACTTCACACGCCAGGGAGGAATCGAACCCCCAACCTGCCGCTTTGGAGACGGCCGCTCTGCCAATTGAGCTACTGGCGTAACTCCTAGCAACCCGCCGCTTGCAACTTGCAACTTGCACTTGCAACTTGCGCTTGCCCTACTTCCTTTTGATCTTATGCAACGTATGCTTCCGCAATCTCGGGCAATACTTCTTCAGCTCGATCTTGGGCGCTCCCCCCGCAACCTTCAACTCCGTCCGGTAGTTCAGGTCGCCCGTCTCCGTGCATTGCAGCCAGACCATCTCTCGGTTTTCTTTCGCCATAACTGCTCACTTCCAGGAAATCGAAAGCCAGCGGATTCTCTCCACTGGCCGCCGATCCACTCTCTCCCCGTTTAGCCGTCGCACTTGTGCGGCGTATTCTCCTCACGCCAAAATCTTCGTCACCACGCCCGATCCCACCGTCTTGCCTCCCTCACGCACGGCAAACCTCAGCTTCTCTTCCATCGCGATCGGGGCGCCCAATTCCACTTCCATCGTCACGTTGTCACCCGGCATCACCATCTCCGCCCCGCCCAGCAGCTTCGCCGCCCCTGTCACGTCCGTCGTCCGGAAATAGAACTGCGGCCTATACCCGTTGAAAAACGGCGTGTGCCGCCCGCCCTCTTCCTTCGTCAGGATGTACACCTCCGCCTCGAACTTCGTGTGCGGCGTGATGCTCTTCGGCTGCGCCAGCACCTGCCCACGCTCCAATTCGTCCTTCTCAACCCCGCGCAGAAGGACCCCTACGTTCTCACCCGCCTGCCCCTCGTCCAGCGTCTTGTTGAACGCCTCCACGCCCGTCGCCACCGACATCTTGTTCGGCTTCAGACCCACGATCTCCACCGCATCCCCGATCTTGATCCGCCCACGCTCGATGCGCCCCGTGCCCACCGTGCCCCGGCCCTTGATGCTGAATACGTCCTCGATCGGCATCAGGAACGGCTTGTCAATCTCACGCTGCGGAATCGGAATGTAATCGTCCAACGCCTTGAGCAAATCTTCGATCGGCTTGCAAATCGTCTCGTCCTTCGGGTTCTGATATGCCGCCAGGGAATTGCCACGGATCATCGGCGTCGTCTCGCCCGGGAATCCGTACTTCGTCAGCAACTCCCGGATTTCCATGTCCACCAACTCCAGCAACTCCGGATCGTCCACCAGGTCGATCTTGTTCAGGAACACCACGATCTTCGGCACGCCCACCTGCCTCGCCAGCAGAATGTGCTCCCGCGTCTGCGGCATCGGGCCGTCCGCCGCCGAAACCACCAGGATCGCCCCGTCCATCTGCGCGGCGCCCGTGATCATGTTCTTGATGTAGTCCGCGTGGCCCGGACAGTCCACGTGCGCATAGTGCCGCTTCTCCGATTCGTACTCCACGTGCGCCGCCGAAATCGTCACCGTCTTGCTCGCGTCGCGTTCCGTTCCACCCTTGGCGATCGCCTTGTAATCTTTCGCGATGATTCCGTATTTCAACGCCGAACGCGCGCTCAACGCCGCCGTCAACGTCGTCTTGCCATGGTCGATGTGACCGATCGTCCCCACGTTCACGTGCGGCTTCTTACGCTCGAATACGCCCTTGGCCATGTCCGTTACCTCCAGATCAATTTGTTCCGAAATTCCAGTCCCAACGCTCTAAAAAACTTCATCACCTAAGCTGGCACTGGGGATTGAACCCAGGACCTCCACCTTACCAAGGTGGCGCTCTGCCGCTGAGCTATGCCAGCGCTCTTTTCGCTAGCCGCGCCAGCGCTCTCGGCTACGCCGCCGAATTCTTCCGAAAAAAAACGCCCTCTCCTGCGCGTACCGGAAGCTCGGAAGGGCCGAGAGTATAAATCGCCCCAAACCAATGTCAATGATGCGGATGGATCAAAAATTCCAGCCGTTGCCCATCCGGTCAGACGGAAATTCGAAACTCGAAACTTGAAACTCGAATCAAATTCGAAGTCAAAAATTCGAATTTTAAGCTTCGAATTTGATTCGTCATTCGAATTTCGATTTTCGAATTTCGGATCATACCGCATCCCCCTCCCCCCATGTTATTCTCCCCCTCATGCTAAACATCTGGACCAACACCCCCCTTCCCGACTCCTCCCTCTCCCGTCTCCGCGCCGCCGTCGCCCCCAACAACCTTCTCATCAGCCCTCAACTCACCAACATCCTCAGCGCCGGAAAACCCGACCCTCTGCTCGCCGATGCCGACATCGTCTTCGGCCAACCCGACCCCGACCAGCTTCTCAACCTCACGCGCCTGAAATGGCTGCACCTCAGCACCGCCGGCTACACCCGCTACGACCGCCCCGACCTCCGCCAAGCCCTCGCCGCCCGATCCATCCTCGTCACCAACAGCTCATCCGTCTTCGACGAACCCTGCGCCGAGCACGTGCTCGCCTTCATGCTCGCCGCCGCCCGCGATCTCCCCCGCGCCCTGGCCAATCAACTCGGCCCCCACGCCTGGCCCCAGGAAAACATCCGCGATCACTGCCACCTTCTCACCGGCCAATCCGCCCTTCTCCTCGGCTACGGCGCCATCGCTCGCCGCCTCGTCGAGCTTCTCCATCCATTCCGCATGACCCTCCACGCCCTCCGCCGCCAACCGCGCGGCGACGAATGCATCCCAGTTCATCCGATGAGTGACCTGGAGAATCTCCTCCCCACCGCCGATCACGTCGTAAACATTCTCCCCGCCGACCCATCCACCATCCATTTTTTCGATGCCCCCAGATTCGCCCTGATGAAGCCCGGCGCATTTTTCTACAACATCGGCCGCGGCTCCACCGTCGATCAGACCGCCCTGATCCAATCCCTGACCTCCGGGCATCTGTCCGCCGCCTACCTCGACGTCACCGACCCCGAGCCTCTTCCCCCCACCCACCCGCTCTGGTCCGCCCCCAACTGCTTTCTGACTCCCCACACCGGCGGCGGCCACGTCGCCGAATTCGACGACAGCGTCGATCATTTCCTGCAAAACCTAACCCGCTTCCAATCCTCGCTGCCCCTCATAAACCAAATCTTCCAACAAGCCCCGGGATAGCCATCCCGCGGTCTTGCGTCCCCTTCCCCCTCCAAAGCCCAGGGAGCTTGCTCCCTGCGGAATCCCAATCCCACAAATCTTCAATTCCCCACCCCCCCATCGAGCCGCTTCGGTCGCAGGTTCCGAATCGCCGGCTGCCAAGGCTGTTGCTGACCCGACCGCAACAGAACCCTGTGGTGAGGATGGGGCCTCGGCGTAAGGAGGGAAAAAAACAAATCGCCCGGCTACGCCGGTCCTCATTCGTCGGTTCCCTATCACACCAGCGCCGCAGCTTAAGCTGCATCTCCGCATGCGGGGCAGGGACGTAGCGGGAGCGTGCATGGCGAAGCAATCCGGCCTCTGGCCCGACCAAATAATTTTTTATTTTTTCCCCGCCCCAACCCAAAAACAGGTACAAAACTTTCACCTCCCACCTATAGATATAGAGGGACCCTCATTTTTACTCCAAACCCCACTTGAACCCTTGAACTCTTGAACCCTTGAACCCCTTCTCAACGCAGAGGAACCCCCATTTTCACTCCAAACCCCACTCTCCCCGACTCCCCCGCTCCCCTTTCGCGCCTCCCCGCGATAGTCCGCGAATTCTGCGCCCACGCCCAGCGTGCTTTCAGCCTCGACCCGCTCGCCGCCGCTCTGCCCATGCTCGCCGTCGCCGGCGCCGCCATCGGCAACAGCCGCGCCGTGCGTCTCTACGATGATCTTCTCGTTCGCCCCGTGATTTGGTCCGCCCTCCTCTGCCCCGCCGAGCCGCGAATCTCCAATCTTCTCTTTCTTATCATCCACCCCCTCATTCTCCACCAGTCCCATTTCGCCGAGGAATTCGACGACATCCTCCGCGACCATCTCGCCGCTATCGAAGAGTGGAAAAAGCTCCCTGGCAAATCCCGCGGCCCGATGCCACGACTTGCCCATCCCGATTTCCCCATGTTCTATCTCTCCTCCCACCACCCCCGCATCATCGCCCAGAATCTCCACCAAAACCCCCGCGGACTGCTCCTCTGCCTGGAAAATCTCCACCCAGCCCTCGCCTCCCTCAATTCCGCTCACTTCAACGTCTCACCCATAAGCATCGATCTCCACAAAGATTATCCCCCAACGATGTTCCTCCGCCAGCCGTTCCTCGCCGTCACCGGCCTGTTTCCTCCCCGCAGCCAGAATCTATTCCTCGAATCCCCCGATCCCCTGTCCAATTTCCTCCTCGCCCAACCCGCGTCCCCCGGCTCTCCCATCGCCGCCCCGTTCTTCCCCACCAAGCTCCGCGAATCCTGGCACGAAACCATTGCGAACCTCCTCGCCATCCCCGAACACGTTCACCGTCACGGCCCCGACGAAACTCCCCTCGCCTTCGACTCCGTCGCCCACAAAATCTTCGTCGCCGCCCACGACCGCCTCCACGCCGATGCCCAATCCCAATCCGATCCCCTTCTGGCCGCCCACCTCCACAACCTCGTCACCTACATTCCCCGGCTCGCCTTGATCTTCCACCTGATGGCCTCCGGCGACAGCGCCGCCAACGAAACCACCATCCCCCAATCCCCAACCGAAGACGCCCTCGCACTCGTCGAATTCTTCACCAATGAAACCAAGCGCCTCCGCTCCCACTCCCCCGATCCCGCCGATGACGATCAGCGCGACTTCGATCGCCTGATGAATCTCATCCGATCCCTAGGCGGCCGCGTCACCCCGCGACAACTCATGCACCATTCCCGGAGATTCAGTGCTTCGGTCAACATTGCCACTTCTTTCCTCCAAAGCCTCGTCGATTCCGGCTTCGGCCAAATCACCTGGCCGCGCAAAAACGGCCGCCCCTCGATGCTCTTTCAACTCACTGCCGCCGTAGACGTAGACAAAACCCCCCGCCACACCATCGAAAACGGGGGTTTTGTAAACGCCCCCTCCGATCCCAAACCGCCTCCGTAGCAATTACCGATTGCCCATTGCCGATTGAAAGAAGAGGCAATGGCGTGCTCCCCTCTTCCAATCGGCAATTGGCAATCGGCAATCGGCAATCCTCCCCAATGACAAATGACCAATGACCAATGACAATATCCCCATGCCCAACCCGACCCAGCAAATGCTCACCGAACTCTCCCACTACGTCATCGCCGAGCCCTATCCCTTCGTCATCGATCTGGAAAAATCTCACGGCGCCTGGCTCGCAACCCTCGATGGCCGCGAGATTTTCGACTGGGCCGGCTATTTCGGCTCCAAGCTCATCGCCCACAACCATCCCGGCCTCAGCGAGCCGGAATATCTGCACAACCTCGTCATCGCCGCCAACAATAAAACCGCCAATCCCGATTTCCTAACTCCACAATGCCTTGACTATTACCGTCTGCTCCACCAACTCGCCCCGGTCTCGATGCGTAATCCCAAGCTCGAAGTTTACGCCGTCAATTCCGGCGCCGAGGCCGTCGAGAACATGATGAAGTATTTCATCAACCTCCACCATCAAAAGCTCAAGCGCGCGGGCAAGAACCCCGTCTCCGGCCGGTTCATTCATTTCGACCAGGCCTTCCACGGCCGAACCGTCTTCGCCCTGAACGTCACCGAGCTTACCAACGACCCCGTCATCACCCGCGATTTCCACGGCTTCATCACCGGCAACGTCAAGGTCCCCTTCCCCTACCTCGATTCCTCCCGCCCGGATTCCGAGAACCAGCAGTCCACCGACGAAAGCCTGGCCGCCATCGAACGAATCCTCCAACTCTGCCGCGACGAGGTGGCCGGCATCATCGTCGAACCCCTCCAAGGCGCCGGCGGACACCGCATCGCCCTGCCGCGGTTCTTCCGAAGCCTCAGCGAATTGGCCCATCGCCACAACACGTTCCTCGGCTTCGACGAAGTTCAAACCGCCGGCGGGCAGGCCGGAACCTTCTGGGCCATCGACCAGTTCGACCTGCCCCATCCCCCGCAGGCCGTCGCCTCCGCCAAAAAACTCGGCGCCGGCGTCGTCTACATGCTCTATCCCATGGAAGACCACGGCGTCCTGGACAGCACCTGGGGCGGACACCTGGCCGACATGGTGCGCTTCGTTCAGGAGATGAAAATCGTCCGCCGCGAAAAGCTGATCGAGCAGGTCCCCGAAAAATCCGCCCGCCTCCGCGCCGGACTCGATTCCCTGACCGCCAGATATCCCAAGCTTCTATACAATCCCCGCGGAATCGGCCTATACCAAGGCTTCAGTCTCCAGCCGAGCATCGACAAATCCGCATTTCTCGACGCCGCCTTGGAATCCGAATCCCTCCTGCTCCTCGGCGCCGGCACAGACAGCATACGCCTGCGCCCGACGCTGAGCGTGACGATGGAGGAGATTGATTTGCTGATCGAGAAGCTGGGGCGCTGCTTGGCGCAAACCCGAATGGCGAAAACCCAAAATCCGAAATCCGAATGACGAATCAAATCCGAATGACCGAATGACGAATTAATTCGGATTTCGTCATTCGGTCATTCGGATTTGATTCGTCATTCGGATTTCGGATTTCGGATTTCGGGTTTAACCCCTACAGCATCGCCACCGGATCCACATCCACCGCCACCGCCTCGGCCTTGGAAAATCCTCCCGCCGCGCGAACCGCCGCCAACACCGCCTGCAACGGTTCCGGCCGCTCCGCTTGGAGCAGAATCTGATTGCGATAAAACCCCGCGATTCGGCCGATGGCGCACGGCATCGGGCCGCGCATCGTGACGATCCCGCCCGCCGCGGCGATCGCCGTCGTCGCCTTCTCCGCCACCTCGTGGGCGATCTTGTGCAACTGGGCCTGATCCTGATGCCGAAGGATGATCCGAGCCATCCGCACAAACGGAGGCAGCCCAACCTCCCGTCGGCCGGCAAGTTCCGTCGCCGCGAATCCGGCGTAATCCTGCTTCAGCGCCGTCCGGATCGTCGGGTCGTCCGGCAGGAACGTCTGCACAACCACGCGCCCAGCCGCGTCGCCTCGCCCGGCCCGGCCGGCGACTTGCGTGATGAGCTGAAACGTCCGCTCGGCGGCGCGAAAATCCGGCAACGCCAGCGCCGTGTCACCGCTGATCACGCCCACCAGCGTCACGTTCGGATAGTCCAGCCCCTTGGCGATCATCTGCGTGCCGAGGATTACCTGGAGTTCCCCTTTGGCAAAGCGCGAAAGCGTCGATTCGTAATCCTTGAACGTCCGCATCGAATCGCTGTCCACGCGGGCAAAACGCAGCTCCGGCATCTTCCGCCCCAGCTCCTCTTCCACCCGCTGTGTGCCCAGGCCGAACAGGCTCAATTTCTTCCCGCAGATCGGACACCGCTCCGGCAGCACCTGGGTGGCCAGGCAATAATGGCAAAGCATCTGCCCCGTGTGCAGCGCCGCCGCGCCGGATGCGCCCGTGGCGTGCGACTCCACCGAGCGATGGTAGGTCATGGTGGTATCGCAGTATTTGCACTTGATCGGCTCCCCGCAGGAGGAGCAGAATACGAAGTTGGAATATCCCCGTCGGTTCAGGAGCAAAATTGCCTGCCGCCCCGCCTCGACAGTCGCGCGCAGCAGATGCTCCAGCCGCTGGGATATCAGGTGCACCCCGCGCCGCAGCCGCCGCTCCTGGTGCATGTCCACCAGTTCCGTCGCCGCCAGCGCCAACCCGCGCACGCGCCGCGGCAACGTCAAATAGTGGTATCGCTTAACCCCCTCCCCTGGTACTCCGGGCGAGGGCTGGGGTGGGGGTCTTACCGCAGGCCGATCGACGTCCCCCCGGCACAGCCGGTACATCTCCAGCGACGGCGTGGCGCTGCCGAGAATGACCGGCACGTCTTCGATCTGCGCCCGCTTGATGGCCACGTCGCGGGCATTGTAGCGGGGGATGAGGTCCTGCTTGTAGCTGGAATCGTGCTCCTCATCGACGACGATCACGCCCAGCCCCGGCATCGGCGCGAACACCGCCGACCGCGCTCCGACCACCACGTCGGCCCCGCCGTCGCTGATCTGCTGCCAGAACCGGTGCCGGTCCGTCGCCGTCAGCCCGCTGTGCAGAACCGCCA
>Ga0181538_10002714_pt1 | contig 17980 bp, 15 predicted proteins | sample PEATcosm2014_Bin_40_FD_119773 | JGI IMG/M metagenome (GOLD analysis project Ga0181538, IMG submission 119773) | Peatland microbial communities from MTU Mesocosm Facility, Houghton, MI, USA - PEATcosm2014_Bin23_30_metaG | ecosystem: Environmental > Terrestrial > Soil > Wetlands > Peat | place...
CTGCTGACGAAAAACATCGACACGATGGAATTGTGGCACGTCGAGGATTTGCATTTTCACCAGTCGTTGCTCAATCAAATCTTGAACGTCGGCACGATCACGGTGTTATCGCGTGACGAGACGATGCCGCACCTGGAGCTTCACGGCATCCCCAATCCGCGTCCGCTCTACGAGATGCTGAAGCAGCGCGTGATCGCGGTGAAACGCCAACGCGGGGTGATCAAGATGGACCCGGGATGAGAAGAGATTGCCAATTGCCAAATGCCGATAGCTGTTTGAATTGTATTGAGGCGGGGGATGTTACAGCTTTGGCGTTTCTGGTAGGTGTTCGCCAACTCGCGCTTTTCGCTGTAACTACCTTTCCGACTTATACTTATTGTCGATGCAAAAAGGAATATACCCTCATTTTGCGATGGTGGCAATCCGATGCTCTTAGGCTTCCGTGGGCTTTCTTTCGGGAGAGATGTCCAATTTGCCGGCCGCATGGACATGGAACCAGCGTATGCAAACGGGTGATTTGGCCACCGATCAACAACTCATCGAAGCCTTCCTGCGGCACCGGTCGCATGAAGCGTTCGCGGCCTTAGTGGAGCGGCACGGTCGATGGCTGTTCGCTGCGGCACTACGTCAACTGGGGGATCACCAGCTTGCCGAAGATGCCACGCAGACCGTTTTCGTCCTGCTCTTCCAGAAGGCGCCGGCAATGCATTCGCACGAAAAACTCTCCGGTTGGTTGTTCAAGACGCTTGGATACACAATCAAAAACATCCGCAAGGCCAGGCAACGTCGCCGCAAGCGCGAGCAGCAAGCCGCCGGGGGCTGCATCGTCGAACAAGCGGCCTGTTCCCGGCACTCAGACGACCTTCTGGATCACCTTGATGCGGCCGTTGCCGAACTGGGCGAGACCGACCGCGGCGCAATTCTCATGCGGTTTCATCAGGCTCTGTCTTTCCAGCAGATTTCGTGGAGCCTTGGAATCAGCGAGGATGCCGCCCGCAAACGCGTGGCGCGGGCGGTGGCTGGCCTTCGCCGCCGACTGGGCGCGGATTTGACCGAAGCATCGGTAGCTGCCGTCACCGCTTTCGGGACCGATCGTTTCCCCGCCACCCTTACGGAATCGATCACCCGTGCCGCCCCGAACGCCAAACCCGCAGCCCTTTCCGCCAAATTGCTTATGGCCGGGAACCTGAAAATTGCCATCGCGATAATTCTACTGGGCGCGGTTGCGACGGGATGGCTCATCATCCGCCCGTTTGCCGCAGGGTGGGCGGCTGGCCCAACGACGATCGCGATATCACCAGCGGCCAATGCCGCGCCGGCCACCGAGCCGTCGGCTTCTTATTTCCCGCTATATTTCGCGAACTCCGATTTCTCCGATCGTTTCGGTGCACGTCAATATTCCGGCGGAGTTGACGCCAGCGCCAAACGGCTCGCCGATTCACAATCCCCAAGCCATCTGAAGTCGCTGGTTCCCAGCACCGCCAGCGCCGCGCGTTCTCTGAAGATTCCGTCCGATGCTCTGCGCGGCCGGCACGTCCGGCTCAGCGCATGGATCAAAACCGCCGACGTGCAGAACTGGGTGGGCATGCAGTTCGTGGTCCTAGGCCCCGGTGGCCGGATTTTCGCCCGCGACGACATGGGAGATCGCCCCATCAGCGGTAGCACGGATTGGACGCAATACCAGTCTGTCGAAGATGTCCCTCAGGACGCCAACGGGATCGTCATTGCCGTCATCCTCTATGGCGCTGGCGAGGTTTGGGCCGATGATTTTCAGATCGATATCGCCGGCCCCGATGCGCCAACCAACGACGATTCCGCTTGGAAGATGTACAGCCCGGTCTCGCCGTTCTATTCGTGCAATCCCGATTCGTCGATGCCGCACGAGGGACGGCCCGCCATCTGTCTTTCTTCGCTCAATCCTCCGCCCCAATCCTACGCGGTTTACAACCGTAACGACCGGTTTCCGGAAAAATATCGCGGCCATCACATCCGCGTGAGCGTCTGGCTCAAATCCGATTCTCTTGACGGTAGCGCCGGTCCGTGGGTGCTGGTACGCGGGCCCGGCGACCGCGATCTCCGTCACGACGACCAGTTCCGCAACCGCCCCGTCAAAGGAACCACCGACTGGAAGGAATATTCCACCACCGCCTACATCCCCTCTACCGCGGACGACATCATTTACGGCGTAGCTATGAACGGCACCGGCAAATTATGGATCGACGACGTCCGTTTGAAGTTGGCCGATCAAGAGGCGCCGTAAACGCTCCGCCATCCGCATTCAGTTAGGGGCGCTTATCCCCTCTTCGCCGCAAAACGCGGCACGCGCCGCGTGGTATCATTGGCGTGGATGACCGCGCCAGACTTGAATCCGTCGTCACTTCCTTCGGCCGTGGTCACTGGGCTGTACGTTCATATTCCCTTTTGCTTCCACAAATGCCATTACTGCGATTTCTATTCGATCACGCGGCAAACGCCGCAGCGCATGGGGGGATTCGTCGATCTTGTGCTTCGGGAGGCGGATGTGTGGACGCATTCGGGGCCGACGCTTCGGCCGCGGACTGTGTTCTTTGGCGGGGGGACGCCGACGCTTTTGCCGGTGGGTGAGATGCATCGGCTCATCGTCGGATTGAAAGAGCGGTTTGACTTTTCGGGGTGCGGGGAATGGACGGTGGAAGCTAATCCGGCCACCGTTTCTCCGGAATATTGCCGGATGCTTCTTGATGCGGGGGTGGATCGGATCAGCATGGGGGCGCAGAGTTTTGATCCGGCGGAGCTGTCGATCCTTGAACGGCATCATCAGCCGGACGACGTGCCACGCAGTCTGGAGATCGTCAGGTCGGCCGGGATTCGGCGGGTGAACCTTGACCTCATTTATGCCATACCCGGGCAAACGCTTGAGGGGTGGATGCAATCGCTGGAGCGGGCCATCGCGCTGGGCACCGATCATCTGTCGTGTTACGGGCTGACGTATGAGCCGAATACTCCGCTGGCGGTTCGGCGGAGATTGGGATTGGTGAAGTCGATCGATCCCGAACTGGAAATCGAAATGCTGCGCGCCACTCGCCGGCGGCTGGCGGAAGCGGGATTGCGATCTTACGAGATCAGCAACTATTCGCGGGCTGGGCAGGAATGCCGGCATAATCTGCTCTATTGGCAAGGCGGGGACTATGTCGGCCTGGGGCCTTCGGCGGCGTCGCACGTGCAGGGGTGGAGATGGCGCAATCGGCCGCATCTGGGCGAATGGGAAAAGAGCCTCGACATGGGGCAATTGCCGGCGATCGAAATCGAAACGCTGACGCCCCGCCAACGTGCCGGGGAACTGGCGATGCTGATGTTAAGACTGTCAAATGGGATCATTCATGCCGAGTTTGCCGCCCGCGTGGGCCATGATGCGCCGGCGCTCTTTGCCGAAGTAATCGACCGGCTGGCGCCGCTGGGGTTGCTGGACGTTTCGGAAACGTCGATTCGTTTATCGGAACGGGGTCTGGCGGTGGCGGATTCGGTCGCGGCCGAATTTCTCGCCGCGGCTTCCGTGTGATTCCGCACGTTACTCACGTCACCTGGGCCGTCGATACCAACCGGGCAGACCATGTTTGGATTCGTGCAGAGCATCTTCGCGCCTCCGGCGTATCCGATCGGCGTCGATTTCGGAACCGATGCCCTTCGCATGGCCCAGGTGCAGATCGACGACGGGGACTTCAGGCTTCTGGCGGCCGCCGTCGCCGAGATCCCGCCCAACGTGCGCGGCGATCCGGAGGCCCGGCTGGGATTCTTCGCCGAACACGCCCGGCACCTTCTGAACACCGGGAAATTCCGCGGCCGACGCGCGGTTCTCGGCCTGCCCCCTTCCGTCGTCCATACCCAACGGCTCGCCCTGTCGCCGATGGACGAGAAATTGATCCCCGAAGCAATCAACGCTTGCGCGAAACAAAAACAAGAACGAGAACAAAAGGTAAAACAAGAACAAAAAGTAAAACTAGAACTGAAACTTCCGTTCGATCCGGCGCGGGCGTTGTTGCGGCACGCCGTCGTCGGCCAAACGCGCGACGCCGACGATCCGCGATTGCACGTCATCGTGATGGCGGCCGACACGCAATGGATCAACCAATTCATCGCGGCGGCGCGGCAGGCCCGGCTCGACGTGGTGGCGATGAACATGCAGCCGCTGGCGCTGCTGGATTGCTTCGCCAACGTGTATCGCCGCACGGCCGAACAGCAGTCCGTGCGAATGTACGTGGACATCGGCAGCAGCGGAACCCGCGCGTTCATCGGGCAGGGGACGCATCTGCTGTTCGCGCGCAACCTGGCCGTCGGTGGGGATCATCTGACGCGCGCGGTCGCCGACAGCCTGGCGATCAGCTTCCAGGACGCTCGCACGTTACGCATCAAACTTTGCGCCGGGGCCGGGGCTGGGGCCAATAGTGGGCGGGTTGAAATGGTCTGCCGGCAGGCGCTGGAGGAGCTGATTCAAGACCTGGACGGATGCCGCCGGGAACACGAACTGGCGTTCCCCGATCTGGCGATAAGTCGCCTGATATTCATCGGCGGCGAAGCCCGGCACGAAGGTCTGTGCCAACATATCGCGGAAAAGTTGAAATTGCCGGGACAAACCGGGGATTGCCTGTGCCGGATGGTTCGCAACAGCCGGATCGGCATCGAATCGGCGATCGACCGCCGCCATCCCCAGCCCGCGTGGTCCGCGGCCATCGGACTCAGCATGGGACCCGGTTCCGCAGATTGAGCGCGGATAACAAACCACAGAGAGCACAGAGAACACAGAGGACACAGAGATGAATGAGTGCAAATTCAATCTTCCTCTGTGTCCTCTGTGCTGCAATCCATCAAAATCTTCGCACGCTGCGCAAATTTTCAGCCCGGATTATTACCGCCCGCATCGCTGGAGATCCTGGAGTTGGCTCCCAAAAGAAAAAGTTCGCGCGGAGGCGCGGAGGCGCGGAGAATTGAAGGGGCAATCTGACCCATCTTTTCTCTTCTCCGCGCCACTGCGCCTCCGCGCGATATTTCTTTTTGGTTGCGGCCACGCCGCGCTGGGTCCTCCGTGCCCTCTGTGTCAGCCTTTTTGGAAGCCGCAAATCTCCCGCCGTTCTCACTTGCCACGCATTTCCTGTCGATAAACCACAATAAGCGCACGGTCTTTACGCCGGAATAAAACCCATGATCGATCAAATCCTGCAAATCGCGGTCAAGGCCGGCGCTTCTGACGTCCATCTCCATGCCGGTTCGCCGCCGCTGCTGCGCATCAACACGGTCATCCAGCCGGCGGATTATCCGAGCCTCACGGCGCGGGATTGCGAGGGCATCGCGCGGGACCTCATGGACGAACACCGCTGGACGGATTTCCAGCAAAAACGAGACGTGGATTTTTCGCATGAAATCCCCCGTCTGGCCCGGTTCCGCGTCAACGCTCATTTTCAACGGCAAACGGTCGCGCTGGCCATCCGAACCATCTGCAACCGCGTGCGGCCGCTGAGCGAATTGTTCCTCCCGGAAATCGTCGGGAAGCTCACGGGGATCGCCCGCGGATTGGTTCTGGTCACCGGACCGGCCGGCAGCGGCAAGAGCACCACCCTGGCCGCCATGGTCGATCAGATCAACAACCGCGACCACGCGCACATCGTTACTATTGAAGACCCCGTCGAGTACGTCCTCACCGGGATCAACTGCGCCATCGAACAACGGGAAGTCGGCTCCGACGTTCCCGATTTCGCTTCCGGACTCCGGCACGTCCTCCGCCAGGACCCCGACATCATCCTCCTGGGCGAAATGCGCGACCTGGAAACCACCGGCGCGGCAATCACCGCCGCCGAGACCGGGCACCTGGTCCTCAGCACCCTGCATACGGTGAACGCACCGCAAACGATCGAGCGCATCATCGATATCTACCCCACGCACCAGCAAAACCAAATCCGCTCGATGCTGGCCAATACGTTGCAGGCCGTCATCAGCCAGACGCTTTTGCCGCGCAGCGACGAGCCGGGCATGATCCCCGCGGCCGAGATCATGATCTGCAATCAGCCGGTGAAAAGCTGCATTCGCGAGAACCGCATATTCGAGATCCCCAACGTCATCGAAACCAGCCGCGCCCTGGGCATGCAATCGTTGGACTATTCGATTCAGCAGCTCTTCCGCAACGGGTACATCAGCCAGGAGACGGCCATCGGACATGCCATTCATCCGGAGAAGATCGAGCGGGCGAAGGTGGCGTAGGGAATCGCGGGGCTTGAAGCTTGTCACTCCGTAGTTACGGGACAGAAAGACGCAAAACTCCGGCGGCCGCTCAATTGTTCGGGGTGGCGCGAAGCTCCTTCAAGAATTCGATACCCGCGGGGATACCCATGTCAATCATCGACTGGTGATGGCCGCCGCTGTCCGCTGTGACGAGCTTCACTTGGGCTGCCCCCGCCTGCCGGAGATCGGCCGCGAAGTCACGGACTGATTGCGTTGGAATATTTTTGTCATCGGCAGCGGTGAACAACATGACCGGCTTGGCCTTGAGCTCATCAATATGCTGCGAGGGCGACGCGGAATCGATAAATGCGCCGAACTCGGGCAACTTCTGGCTAACGGAGGCGACAAACCTCGGCTTGAGTCGTTTGCGAAGATCGGGACACGGAGCATAAGCGCAGCAAGCTTTGATGCGGGGATCGGCGGCGGCCACGTCAAGCGCCAGGTTTGCGGCAGAACTGTGGCCGGCGGCATACAGCCGCTCCGGGTCGATCTCCGGCATACGGACCAACGCGTAGTCCACGGCCGTGTGCGCGTTATCCACCCCGCCGTGCACGGCCATGAACTGGCTTATAGCGGCCAAGAGGGCCGCGTCGGTGTGAACGGTCCGTTGGCCGTCCAATTCGTAGGCGATAACGGCAAACCCGGCTTTCACATATGGCAAATGTTCCGGACGGTCGTCGATGCCCAGTCTTTGGCCCGTGATGAAGGGTGTGCCGGCGGGAGCCACAAAGACGCACGGAAGCGATTTGGCCGGATGATCCCCCGGTGGTAGATAGGCCCAGAACCTCATGCTTTGGCCAGGTGCATCGCCGGAAACCGAGACGTCGAAGAACTGAATTCCACCCTCGAGCGTCTGGGGCGCCGGACGATCGGGAAAGTCAGCGCGCGCCGTCCTGGCGAGCATCAGCAGCGCCAGGCAGGATAAGATCCAGGTGGCGCAGGGAAGATTTCGGCGGCACACATTGTATGCGATCAGCATGCGTTCGATCTCCGGCTCGAGGAAATAAGCGCGCACAGTTTAGCTATCAAGGATTCTCGCTGGCAAATCGAGAACGCTCACCAAATAACAGACACCTCGGCGAGGGGAAAACGGGAAGGGTCCAATGTTCGCTCACGTCTCCCAATTGGGCCTGTCCCGTTTTCTCGAATCGGCCCTATACCCCGGGCTGAGGTTCCACTGCCTGGCGCGAGCGGCCAGGGCTTGAGCGTGCGCTGGCCAATCATGGAGCGTGGCCGGGTCGAAATCCGCGCCGTTGGGCCAGACCAAGGTTTTGACCTCGGGATCGATCCGCACTTGATTGAAAACCGCCAAGTCTCGTAGCGGGCCGAAAAGCCCGCCGGCCAGCACAGGTCGAAAGTCGATCACCTGTTCGGTGGCATCATCGAACGCAACGCGCAGCGTATAGGGTGCTTCGATCTTGAACGATCAGACTCGGTGCAATGGGTATTTCATCGAAATCGGCTCCAGCATTAGGGAGGTATAACGCGCGACGACACATTGACGTTCGACCCCCACCCCAACCCTCCCCCTGAGTACATGGGGAGGGAGAAATTCTCCGCACCAACTGTCACGCACCCCCCCCATTCCTTCGGAATGAAATAGACCCATGCATCAGGTATAAGGATGGGCAGATTGGGTGTGATGCTTGTCCAGGCTTCAACGTTCATTCCATCCAAACGCGAGAAAGAGAGAGCTTCATGGGCGTCCTATTCCTGATCATGTGCCTCAACATCGCGATTTCCATTTGGAACGCCTATGCGACGGGCAAGGCGTGGGTCGAGGCGAAGTACGTCGGCGGGTGGCCGCGGTTTATGACGTGGATGGGGGCGATCATGGCGGCCAGCGGGTTGAGCTGGTGCATCCTGATCCTGCTGATTCTGGGGGCCGTGAGCGGCGGGAAGCTCACGCCGTACTGGGGCGAGGTCGGGATGGACCTGGGCTACATCCTGATCGTGCCGGGAATCATTTTTTCCGGTTTGATGATCACGATCGACAGTTGGGCTCGAGCGTTCCGCACGCGCGGGATTCTGAATTATGGCGTGGCCGGTTACAACAGCTTTGCCCAGGTCTACAACACGTACCACGCGATCCGAGGCGTTGGGCCGGCTTTCGCAAAAGTCTTCGAGGCATTCGTCGGAAAGGGCAAGAAGAACGGCTCGGCACTGATGCTGATCCTCGTGGTGTTCGCCTTGGCGGCGGGCATCCTCATCACGGCGGCGATCATCCATCACGTGGCCGCCGGCGCCCCGCTGCCCAGTTATGAGGAAGCCCAACATCGGTTGCAACCGGCGTAATCTTTAAGAAGCCGTGCGGAAAAACGGAGTTTTCGAGCAACCGAATAGGTCGGGAAGTGCCTTAACAGGCGAGGCTCAGTTCGGCCGGGGAACGGTCCGGTTCACGACGCGGATTTTTCCCCGCGGCTCGGGCCGGGGCGTGGTTGACGTAATAGTCCCAGAGAATTTGGGGATCGCGGATGTCGCGGCCATGGAACTCGGAACAATACCAGCGATTCAGCTTCCCCATTGCCTCGTCATATCTCTGGGCAAAATCCGCCGCCCCGCCGCTCTGGATGTAGTAAATCACAAGCAGTTCCAGATCCTCGATCTTCCGGCCGTAAAATTCGGAACAAAACCAGCGATTGATGGGGCCGAACGCCTCGGCCAACTGGAGCCGAACACGAAACTCCATGATGACTCGCCCTCCGATGCGATACATTCTATCGAGCGGCGCGAGAGAGGGAAGAGGTGGACTGATGAAAACGTCGTTCTTGTTTTCATGCGATTCTTGTTACACGGGCCAGCCTGAATCGGACCTTACCGCGAAGGCGCGAAGGACGCGAAGTTGCGCGAAGAAAAAAACAAGATTTGATTTTGACCTTCGCGCAACTTCGCGTCCTTCGCGCCTTCGCGGTAAAATTCTTTGGGTTGCGGGCAGAACTCGCGCTGGGCTCCTTCGCGGTAAGGCTTTTTCAAAGAGGCGGCTTGCTCAGCTTCACCGGTTTTCCGTCCCGCGCGCTGGCGTAAAGTGCGTCCATCAGCCAGCTATGCAGAATTCCATAACGCACCGGACATCGCGGCTGGGCCTTGCCCAGCAGGCAGTCCACGAAATTTTCGACGGGAGTGTAGTGCGTCTGCGTGACCTGCGGATACTTCACGATGCCCTTCTCATTCCATTGCTCGACCCGGCCGCCGTGAATCCCGGTGCCGATCCGGCCTTTGTCGCCGGCGATTAAAATTCCTTCCTGCCAGCCGGGGGTGTTGGCGGAGATATTAACGCTGCCCAGCACGTTGCCCTCCCAGCGGATGGTCATCGCGGCATTGATGTCCACTTCCAGACCCTTGTTATCGGTGATGCAGAAGACATCGAGGGCCGGGCGATCGACCAGCCAGGTGATGGCGTTGAACAGATGCGCCCCGGTATCGTACATCTGCCCCCCGCCGGACTGTTTGGGATCATGCCGCCAGGTGCCCGCACAAATTTTCTTCCAACCCTGGCAGGAATGGGCCGTGATCGTCTGGAGTTCGCCCAAAGCCCCGGCTTGAATTTGCTCGCGGATGTAAGCGAACTCCTGGGTGAACGGCGCCTGGAACGCGATCTGAAAATGCCGGCCCGTGCTTTCGATCTTCTTCTTGAGCTCCTGGGCATGAGCCGAATTCGTGACCATCGGCTTTTCAACCAGCACGTCGTAGCCGTGTTCCAGACACGCGACGGCCTGTTCGAAATGCAGATTGTGCGGGGTGACGATCACCACGCCGCGTAATCCCGTGGGAGGATTTTTCAGCATCGCATCGAGCGAGTCATACGTCGCAACGGGCGGGTCGCCGTTGAGCAGGTCCTTATGCTTCTGCTGATACGCCGCCGGCCGGATGTCCACCAGGGCCGCGACCTGGGCGTCGGCGAGCCGGCCGATCGCCTTGATGTGCTCCCCGCCCATCCCGCCGCAGCCGACCACCGCCAACTTTACCTTGTCGCTCAAGAGATACCTCCCGGATTGGCCGACGAAGTTCGCCGGCGATTTTGCGCAGGATACCGAGGATTGGAGTTTGGACAACCGCGCGTAGTGGGTCAATTTGAATGTTGAAGCGATCTGGCATGCCCAGGGAGCAAGCTCCCAGGGCTTTGGATTGCGACATGGGAAAACGGGACGGGTCCAATATGTCCCGCGTCCCCTAATTGGACCTGTCCCGTTTTCTCTCCATCATCCCCCAACGATCGCCCCGATAATGTAAAACGCCTCTTCCCCCGACGCGACCTTTTCGGGCAGCGGGGCATCGGGCGATTCGTGCGACAGATCATCCTCACACGCGAAGAAACGCACGAACGGGCGGCGCGTTTGCGTGAGCTGATCGCGGATCGTTCCGCGCAGCATCGGATAGCGGGACTCCAGGGCGTCCAGAACCGAACGCTGGGTGACCTGGCCGGCGACGTCCAGGCTCACCTCGCGGCCGACGCCGGCCAGCGTGCGCAGATGCTGCGGAAGCACGACTCGCATCATGACAACGTCTGAACCTCGACCGACACGACGGCGGGAAGATCGCGGACGATCGGGGCCCAATTGTCTCCGGCATCGGCGGAGGCGTAGACCTGGCCGCCGGTCGTTCCGAAATAGACCCCGCACGAATCGAGCGAATCCACGGCCATGGCTTCGCGCAATACGTTGACGTAGCAGTCGCGCTGCGGCAGACCGTTGGTCAGCGCCTCCCAATCGCCTCCGCCGGTGCGGCTGCGGTAGACGCGCAGTTTTCCCTCGGGCGGATAATGCTCCGAATCGCTCTTGATCGGCACGACGTAAATCGTCTGCGGCTCATGGGCGTGAACGTCGATGGCGAACCCGAAATCGCTCGGCAAATTGCCGCTGACCTCGTTCCACGAGTCGCCGCCGTCATCGCTTCGCATCACGTCCCAATGCTTCTGCATGAACAAAACGTCCGGATGCGACGGGTGCATGGCAATGCGATGAACGCAATGGCCGACCTCGGCGGTGGGATCGGGAATGTATTCGGACCTTAGTCCGCGATTGATCGGTTGCCAGGTTTGGCCGGCGTCTTCAGTCCGGAACGCGCCCGCGGCCGAGATGGCGATGAAGATGCGGCCGGGATTCTTCGGATCCAGAAGGATCGTGTGCAGACACATCCCGCCGGCGCCCGGTTGCCAGCGCGGGCCGGAGCCGTGCCCACGCAGGCCGGGCAGTTCTTGCCAAGTCTGCCCGCCGTCACCGGAACGGAACAGGGCGGCGTCCTCGACGCCGGCATAAACAACGTCCGGATCGGTCAATGACGGCTCGAGATGCCACACTCGCTTGAACTCCCAGGGATGGGGCTTGCCGTCGTACCACTGGTGCGTGCCCGGCATGCCGTCGTACGCGAATTTGTTTCCCACCGGCGTCCAGGTTTTGCCGCCGTCGTTGGAGCGCTGAATCACCTGACCAAACCACCCGCTGGACTGCGAGGCATAAATCCGATTGGGATCGACGGGAGAGCCCTTGAGATGATAAATCTCCCAGCCCCCAAAATGAGGCCCGTCAATATCCCAGCGCCGGCGCTGGCCATCGGACGTCAGGATGAACGCGCCCTTCCGCGTCCCGACCAATACCCGGACTTCGCTCATTCGAGACCTCCCTTTGAGTATGGTCGGATAATAACCCAAACATGCTGTCCCAGAAACGCCCCTTTTTTGCCGCGCCAGCCGGGGCGGAGAACCGAAAGGCGAGTGCGATCGGGTCTGCCAATTCTTCCGGGAGCGAAGACGATTGAACCGCCATGACGCCAAGACGCCAAGGTAAAATCCTGCCAAGGCGCAACTTCCATCTTGGCGTCTTGGCGTCATGGCGGTTCAATTTCTGCTGTCCCGGAAATTCTGGCACACCCATGCGATGAAACCATGAGGGCGGGATGGCAATTCGCTGCTGATTCTTATTCTGTTATTCGCGTCGGCTTGCTCGATTGCGGGACTTTCCATCCTGGGCTGGAAGCTGATCGGCGTCAGGATTGGGGCCGCCTAATATATCTGGCGGACGGTTGGAGGCTCCCCACGGCGGCGCCGTGGGCGTTCGGGTCTCTACCGTTCTACTTGCTTGCGGCGGGGATCACCTCGCATTGAAAAGTGAACTGGGTTCCGCCGCTCACTTGGGTCGCCTCGGTCGCGGGGGTGGTGTATTTGCTCGATCCCTTCTCGTCACCCTTGACGATCATTCCGGCGGCCACGTCCACCAGGACCGTCGTGGTGTAACTCGTGTCTTCCTCCACGTTGTTGTCTTCGTGGTAGATGATGGCGACCGAATTGGAAATCTGCGCCATTTGTTTGCCGCCGATCGTCTTGACCCAGTCCAATCGGCAGACGGACGCCATGCGATCGTTCGGCCCCAGTTCGGCGTGCCGGGCGGCCTTGGCGGTGTTGTCCCAGGTGTCCCCGACCGCCACGGGATTGTCGGGATAAAAATCTTCGTCGGGGGTGATGAAGTTGTTGAGCATGTCGACGTCGTCATCGCCGGCATTGCCGGGAAAATCATTGCTGATCGACTCGTCCGGGTGGCGCGCCAAGACGACGGTTTTTCCGGCGAACGCGGGGGGCGTCCGTTTCTCCGGTCCGTTTCCCTCCCTGGCAGTGTCGAAGCTGTCCGGATCGACGTCCGCCTGCGCGCGTATTGCCGATCCGTCCTTTTCGTCCAGGATGGTCAACGTCACCTTCCAACTCAGGGCGGTGGTCGTATTCGTTGCGGTCTGCTTGCCGTTGGTGGTCGCGGTGGAATTGACCTTGCACTCATAGTGAATGGAATTCGACACTTTCTGGCCGACGTGGAGGTTTTCGTGAAGGGTGTACTTTTCATCCGCCGCGGCCGAAGCACAGAATACGGCCGTGCAGAAGAAAACGAGAATCGTTCGCGTAAACATCGCCGGCCCTTTTTGTATCACGATTTGACCGCCAGCAATCCCAGGAGCCGGTCTCGAAAATCAGCGCACTGTTGGGCCAGATCGGTCACAAACGCCTTGCGCCCGGCATCATCCTCGCGCGCGGCCAGGGCCTTGCACAAGACCTCGCCATATTCCATGGCCTGGGCCTGGGAGTAGATCAGCCGCAACTCGAACGTCTTGCCGCTGGAAAACAACAGTTCCTTTTCCTCGATCGAGGAGTCGAGGTCACGCGATTCCTGCTCGACGCGGGGAAGATCGGGAACGTCGAATTCAATGCGAGCGTCGGTTTTGGGAAAATCATCCATGCGCGATTTTGCCGTCTTGCAGGCGCCGGAGATTTCCTTCACGGCGCCCGCCACCGGTTCATCCGCGTGCTTGATGAAGAGCATTTTGCTCACGTCGCTCTCGTCGCTCATAAGCTGGTGGAGCAAACTGTAGCCTTCGTTGAGCTGGTGAATCGGGCCTGCATTGCCGGGCGCCCGCTTCGGGCTTGCCGAGCACAGGCAGCCGGCGAAAGCGCCGAGGACAGCCAATGCGCCGAGACGCCGCCATATATTCCGCTTCATGCGATCCTCCTTGAGAATTGGCGGACCTTCACAACGGCTGGCCCGTCCGGCCCACGACGGAAGCAACCGTCGCAACCAACTCCGCCGGCTCGACGGGCTTGGCCAGGTGGACCTGGTATCCCGACATCAGGGCCCGCGTCCGGTCCTCGGAGCGTGCGAAAGCCGTCAGCGCTATCGCCGGTATTTTTCCACCGCCCTGGTCGGTCATCGACCGGACTTGGCGCAGGAAATCGTATCCATCCACTTGCGGCATGCCGATGTCGCTGAGCAAGACATCCGGCTTTTGCTGGATCAGGATGGGCATGGCCTCGGCGGCCGAACCGGCGGTCAGCACCTCGGCCTTGCAATCCTCCAGCACCCGCTTGATCAGGTCGCGCGCATCCTGCTCATCATCGACGACCAGGACCTTGACGCCCTGAAGTTGGGAACGCGAGCCGTCCGCCGGGACGATTTCCGCGGATGCGCGCGGATGCAGACGCTCGGCTTCACCGGGCTGTGCGTGAACGACCATCAGGGGAAGCTGCACGATGAAGGATGAACCCTGGCCGTCTCCGGGACTCGTGGCCAGGATGGTCCCGCCATGCAACTCCACCAGTTGCTTGGCAATCGCCAGGCCGATGCCCAATCCGCCCTGCTTTCGCGTGGTCGATGGATCGGCCTGCCGGAAGCGGTCGAACACGAAGGGGAGGAAATCCGGGGCGATTCCCTGGCCGGTATCGGCCACGGTCAACTCGACGTGCGAGGTCACGCGTTGGAGAAGGACCTGGACCCGTCCGCCCCTGGGGGTGAACTTGATGGCGTTGGAGAGGAGGTTCCATACGACCTGCTGCAACCGGCCGGGGTCGCCGGCCACCGGCGCCGCCAGCGGGTCCAGAATCTTTTCCAGCCGGATGCCCTTGGCATCGGCGGCCGGCTTCGCCGAATCGATTGCCGCCTCGATGATCGTCACAGGCAAAACGCGCTGAATGTCGAGCCGCAGCTTCCCGGAGATGATCCGGCTCATGTCGAGCAAATCCTCGATGAGGCGGGTTTGGACGCGCGCGTTTCGCTCGATGGTCGCAAGGCCTTGCCGCAAATCATTGGGGTCGAGTTTTCCCTGAAGCAACAGATGCGCCCAGCCGACGATGGCGTTCAACGGCGTCCGCAGTTCGTGCGAAACGGTTGCCAGGAACTCGTCCTTCATGCGGCTGGCGTGCTCGGCGGCGCTGCGAGCGGCGCGTTCGCTGGCGAGCAACTGCGATTTCTCCTCTTCCGCGCGTTTGCGTTCGGAAATATCGCGCCAAATGACTTGAATCCCTTGCCCCCCCCGCCACGGCACCGCCACCCCTATTGCTTCCACCGGAACCGTCGAACCGTCCAGGCGCACGCATTCTTCATTCACCGGGGGAACGAATCCGCCCTGGCTGTTCATCCGCTTGATTCGCGCATCCACCAAGGCTTTGTATTGCGGCGCGATAAAGTCCAGCGGGGACCGGCCAAGGATCTGGCTGGCATCGGTTGCGCCGAGCAGCCTCAACGTCGCGGCGTTGACGTAAGCGATCCGCCCATCCGCGTAGACGACCTGCGCATGGGGGCTTAAGTCGATCAAGGACCGATACCGCCCTTCGCTTTCGTCGCGTTCGGCCGCACTTTTCGCGGCCGCCAGCTTGCTTTGACGCTCCGCCATCGCCACCCGGCGAATCGCAAACAGCGCAATCAGCAGAATCGCCGAAACCGTGAATGCGGTGAACGGAAACAGGTGTTGCTGAACCCGCGGCAGGGTCAACGCCAGTATCCGGCTGGCGAACATCACCAGAAGGGCGGCGAACAACACCAGCCACGGCCGGCGATCCGACGCCTCCCGCGACATCCGCAGGGCGAACAGTATCGCCACAAGCTGCAATATCGCCGACAGAAAATAGACCGTGGCGTCGAGTCGATCCATACAACCCTTCATATTACCCGCAAGAACGGGAAATGTTGATGCACAATCTGACGCGGCCGAATCATCGGGCGTGGGTCAAATTGAATGTTGAAGCGAATTGGCATGCCCCAGGGAGCAAGCTCCCGGGGCTTTGGATCGCGAAAGTAAGCCACTACCGCATATTCCACTCCGCATTAGGCATTAGGCATTTGGCATTTGGCATTTGGCATTCGGCATTCATACAATCCCCCATCATGAAGTATTTCTACGGCGAATTCGACGGAGAGGAATTCCCAACGCCCGATAAACTCTTCGGCCTCGATCAGATCATGCAGTTCATCATGGAACATGGCGAGAAGGCGCTCCAGGCGATCGAACAGATGATGAACGATCCGAAAAACGAGGCCCAATCCGACTTGCTGGAGCAATTGCTCCAAGACGGCATACTGGACAAGGACGAAAAGGGCCGCCTGCGCCTGACTCCCCGGGCGGTCACCAAAATGCAGCGAAAAGCGCTCATGGAGGTCTTCGCCAATCTGAAGCAGGGCCAGCGCGAAGGGCACGAGCGCATCACTCCCGGCCTCGGCGGCGAACGCATCGACGGCACCAAGCCGTATGTCTACGGCGACCCCGTCGCCGAGCTGGATCTGCATCAAACGCTTCATAACGCCCTGACCCGGCACGGCCTGCCCGTCGAATCGGCGGGCCGGCGCAAAATCCGATTCGATGAAAAGGATTTCGAGCTTCATCTGCACGAAGGGGTCACGAGTTGCTCGACCGTCGTGCTGCTGGACATGAGCGGCTCGATGATGCGCTACGGCCGGTTTCATTCCGCCAAGCGCGTGGCGATGGCGATGCAGGCGCTGATCCGCGGCCGATTTCCGCAGGACTCGATCGAGTTCGTCGGGTTCTATTCGGGCGCCGCCAGAATCCCCGAGGCCCTGCTGCCGCTGGCCATGCCCAAACCCGTGACGATTTACGATTATCAGGTTCGCCTGCGGGTGCCGATCAACCAACTCGCCAAGGCCCCGCAGCACTTCACGAACCTGCACATGGGCCTCCAGCTCGCCCGGCGCATGCTCCGCAAAGGAACCAGCGAGAACAAGCAGATTTTCATCATCACCGACGGCCAGCCGACCGCTCACGTCGAGGGTGATTTTGTCTATCTGCTGTATCCGCCCGATCCGCGCAGCACGGTTGCGACGCTCAAGGAGGCCGTGCTGGCCGTCCGCGAGGGCTGCCGCATCAGCACCTTCGCCCTGATCGAGGATTATTGGGGAATGGATTGGGTTGGATTCGTCGATCAATTGACGAAGCTGACGAAAGGCGTGGCCTTTTACACCAGCAGCGGTGAACTGGCTTCGTGCATCATGGAGAGCTATCTCAGCGGCCGGAAGAAAAAACAGTATATCGCATAGCAGTTGCGAGTACCGAGTTGCGAGTTGCGAGCAAATGCAAAGAATCTGGTCCAACTCGAAACTCGCAACTCGAAACTCGCGACTATGAGCCTCAAACTCCTCGGCATCAGCGGCAGTCTCCGGTCTCATTCCAGCGGCCTGCGCGCCCTGAACGTCCTGCTGGAATCGGCCAGGGAATTCGGCGCTGAAACGCGGCTGCTGGACCTGCGCCAGGCGGACCTGCCGATGTACAACCCCGAAGCCGATCCGGATGTCCGGGTCACGCGCGTGCTGTCGGACGTCACGTGGGCGGAGGCGTTCGTACTGGCCTCGCCGGATTATCACGGGGCCATGTCCGGCGCGATGAAGAATTTCCTCGATTACCACTGGTCGGAATTCAGCGGAAAGCTCTTCGGATATCTCTGCTCGTCGCACGAAAAAGGGATCACGGTCATGGAAGGCATGCGCCTGGCCGTGCGCCAGTGTTACGGCTGGAGCCTTCCGTACGGCCTTGCCATCGACGGAAGACAAGACCTCGACGCGGACGGCCGGATCAAGAATCCCGCGCTTCAATCGCGTCTGCGAATGGCCGCCCGCGACCTGGTCGTCTACGGCTCGCTCCTGTACACGCAATTCATCGAAGACATCGCGCGCAATACCCCGGAAACGTTCGCCGCCCGGTATTCCTAACTCTCCCCCTCCTTGACGAATCTCCCCCGTTCTCCTACGAATAACCCATGCCCCCCAGCGCCGCTGAGGTAGTCGAAACCTTCGACGCCGCCGCCGAAGAAAATCGCCTTTCGTCTTTGCGTCACGAGCAAACGGTCGTCCTTCCGGCAACCGGGGAGGTGTGGATGACCGGCGACATTCACGATCACCGCACCAACTTCGCGAAGCTCCTCCGCGCCGCCGACTTGGCCAACCACCCCCGCCGCCACCTGATCCTTCACGAA
>Ga0181538_10002715_pt1 | contig 17976 bp, 10 predicted proteins | sample PEATcosm2014_Bin_40_FD_119773 | JGI IMG/M metagenome (GOLD analysis project Ga0181538, IMG submission 119773) | Peatland microbial communities from MTU Mesocosm Facility, Houghton, MI, USA - PEATcosm2014_Bin23_30_metaG | ecosystem: Environmental > Terrestrial > Soil > Wetlands > Peat | place...
GCGACCTTGTGGACGTTGCGACTTTCGGCGGAGACGCTCGCGGCGCATACGCCCTGGGAATGAAAATCGTGGACGCCGGCAAAGCCGAGGCCTTCGACTTGAATAACTTGGCGTGGCACTCGCTTTACTTCGACCGGGCAGGAGGTCCGGACCTCGATTCGGCTCTAAAAGCATCGCAGTTGAGCCCCAATGATGCTAGTCTCCTGCACACGCTCGCTTGCGTCTATGCGGCGGCAGGTAAGCCGAAGGAAGCCCGTGAGGTGCTGCTTCAGACTATGGATCTCGCCGGGCTGGACGAGCCCAGCTCGATTTATTGGCTCGCGCTCGGGCTGATTGCCGAACAGTACGGACTGCGCGAGATTGCTCTTTCGGACTACGCCAAGGTCACAAGACCAACGGAGGAGATGACACGCCGGGATTCGAGTTATCGTCTGGCCCAGACGCGTTCCAAAGCTCTGCGCGGCGGCGTGTAGGCCCCGATGACGAGGAGTCAATCGCACGGACACGATTCCTGCGGCTCTTTGGAGTCCGAGGTTCGGTTGAAAGAGTGTGTTCTCCGCCGCTCAGTGACGCTGTTAGATAATCATGAGGGCTGGGTGTTAAGGTCCTTGCCCGACCCGACCCGCCATAGCTGGAAATTTTCGGCGCAAGGACTTACGACCATTGCGAGCCGCTCCCAACATGCCCGTGAACGGCTGTCATGGGCACTGGAAGGAGGTGGTAATGACGAGCGACGATATATTAAGACATGCAAACGGCCAAACCGATGGAGGGGCACCGACCTACCTTGGTCCCGAAAGGCTATGGTATACACTTAGCGTCGGTCCTCCGCAGAAGCCTTGGCCTGCGCCTGGGCAAATCGCGCTCCTCCGTGGTGCAGCACTTCCACGGGCGGGCGGTCACTCGTCAAAGTGAGGCCCGACCGCCCAACTTCCGAGTGCCGTGATCCAGGCATTAGAGAGGCGTGCAGACGTCACTGTCTTCTGCGAACGGAAGGTGTGACTATAATAGCGAGAAGTCCATGGAGGGTCGATGCGTTTTGTAAACTTCGAGCTCCTGCTTCTCCTGATGGCGGGCAGCGTTACCGCTCAAACAACGTCCGCTCTCCACCTGTCAGACGACGTTGGCACCTACGCCGATGCGCCTGGCCATACGCTTGACATAGTAGATGGCGGCGAGCTTTTCGCCGTTCTGGATGAAGCCAAGTACAAGCTGCGTCCCTCGGGAGTGGATCAGTTCACCACCATCACCGGCCAAACCGTCCCGTTCCTCCGGGACGCGAAGGGCACGGTGACGGGGTACGAACAGGATGGCGAGTTCCATCCTCGTGTGTGCACCACCGTCACGCCCCAGTCCGCCGCGCTGGCCCGGCCGCGTCCCAACGGGCAGGACCTCCCTTCAGACCATCGCTACCATAGGCCTGCCGATTTGCATGACGGCCTCGCCGTCGGAGACATAGCGCTTCAGACTTTGGAGTCGCGACAGCAGATGCCATCGTGCACACCATCCTCGACGGCACATATTAGGATGTTCACAGCGTCCTCCTCGACCAGCGCGGACACCTGGTGATGGAGGAGTACTTCTACGGTTACACTGTGCAGCGCCCGCATCAGCTCCGGTCTGCAACAAAGTCTATTGTCAGCGCGCTCGCGGGAATCGCCATCGATCGAGGTGCTCTCTCCGGAGTCGACGAACGAGTGCTGCCGAAGATGAGCTACACCCGCTATGCCAGTCCCGACCCACGCAAGCCAGCGATGACGCTTGGCGACTTCCTCTCCATGAGTTCGGGGCTGGACTGTAATGACTACAGTTCGACTTCTCCGGGGCGTGAGACAGTGATTGATAACACGCCCGATTAGGTAAAGGCGACTTTTGATCATCCCATGATCAACAACCCAGCAGCCAAGGCCTATTACTGCGCGGGTGGCGTTTCGGTGGTGGGTCGGCTCGTCGAGAACGCCGTCCACATGCGGCTACCTGGGTTCGCACAGGTCAGTCTGTTTGGGCCGCTGGGAATCTCGCGTGCGGACTGGGTATGGAACTACGACCGCCTGGATGAGAAGACGGTCCTCACCCGTCTGTCCACGCCGGATGCGCGTCAGGAGGACATCCTGAAGGCCCTGCAAGTCCCTCTGCCGGGTCAATCGCTGTAGCCAGACGCCTGCTATGCACTGTCGCTTGGCGAGTTCTTCAAGCGCAAACACTTAGGACTAAATCCCTGCTCTGGTCGACGCGGAAGATCCGTCAGAGCTTCAGAGACGGAAACCTTTGGTCTGCCGATTCGCCGCGTCACTTCCACAGAATCTTGGGGAAACGCCTGGGAACGATCCCCACGCCTTCCTTCACGGTGATGATCTGATCGGTCGGTACGCTGCTCAGCTTGTCCACGATCCCGCTGGGCCAGGTGATTTCGAGGGAACTCACGGTGGTTCTGCGGCCCAGTCCGAAGTGGATGCGCGGGTCCTGGGCTGACATGTAACCCATTCCACCCTGGGCCTGGCGGTATTCGACAAATCCTTCGGAGGTGAGCTTCAGGGCTGCCCCGCGGCCGTCGCGGTTGGATTGGACGCCAACCAGCATGACTTCCAACCAATGGTTGGCGTTCCCTCCATCGTTGCGCAGGAGTTGCGGAACGTCATTGTTGTTGGACACGGCGATGTCCAGGTCGCCGTCATTGTCGAAGTCCGCCACAGCCGCACCCCGTCCCACGGTGGGCTTCATGAAGTCGCCTCCAAGCTGCGCCGATACCAAGTCGAATTTCCCCTTGCCCAGGTTTCGGAACATCAGCTTGGGTTCTTTCCAGGAAACCTCACTGTGATAGAGCGCGACGTTGTCCAGCATGTTGCCATTGACCTGAAAGATGTCGAGCCAGCCGTCATTGTCATAGTCAAAGAGGCGCGCGCTAACGCCACTCAAGAGCGTGGTCTTGTTGCCCAGGCCCGAACTGAAGGTGGCATCGTCGAATGATTCGTCGTGGTTATTGCGGTAGAGGCGATTCAGTTCAAAGTCCAGGTGTGCGACGTAAAGGTCTTCCCAGCCATCGCCGTCGATGTCGGCGGCGTCCACCCCCATGCCGGCTTCGTATAGCCCGTTTTCGCTGGCTGCTACGCCGGAGGTGAAGGAGACGTCCCGAAATGTCCCGTCGTGATTATTGAGAAATAGAAAATTCGGCCATGTGTCGTTGGCGACCGCAATGTCAGGCCAGCCATCGTTGTTGAAGTCCGCCAAAACCACACCCAGACCTTTGGCTTCCGCCTTGCCAACACCGGAGGAATTGCTCACGTCCGTGAACGTGCCGTCGTGGTTGTTGTGATAGAGCTTCAAGCGTTCCCCGTGGTAGTGGTCGGGCTGGCAGTAGGCGCGATAGCCGGGCTTGTGATCGCCGCACCAGAGGTTATTTTTGACGGACCATTGAATGTAGTTGCAGACGACCAGGTCAAGGTAACCATCTTTATCGTAGTCGAACCAGCCGGCGCTGGTGGACCAGTTGCCTTCGTCGGCGACGCCGGCCTTGGCGGTCGCGTCGGTAAACGTGCCGTTGCCGTTGTTGTGGAACAGAATCGCCCGTCCGTAGCCAGTCACCAGCATGTCCGGGTAGCCATCGTTGTCGTAGTCGCCGACGGCGATACCCTGACCGTAGAATCCCTCGGCGCCAACACCGGACTTCGCGGTCACATCCGTGAAGGTGCCGTCGCCATTATTGTGATAGAGGGCTGAACGCAGCGGGTGTGAGGGCTTGTACCACTCCGTGGAGGCGGACTGGACGAAGTACAGGTCCATCAACCCGTCCTGGTCGTAGTCAATCCAGCCCACGCCATTCCCCACAGTCTCAAGGTATTCCTTCTCCTCGCTCATGGTGGCGTCATGTTTGAAGTTGATTCCGGCAGGTTCGCGCACGTCGGTGAAGTGCACGGCAATAGCACCGTTTGCGGCTTGGGGAGGCTGCGCGCGGAGGAAGTCGCGCGCACAACCTCCGCCGATCACCATCACTGCGGTAAACAAGCCTGCCGCCAGTGCCCAGATCGTCAAATACCGCTTGAGGCTCAATTGTTTCAAGGCAGTTCCGCCCTAAGGACTTAACAACGAGTATAGAGCAAGCCGGACTCCGGCTTCAAATCCCACTGGGTGTCCTAATTTGACTCGTAGCGCCGACCTTCAGAGCCTGCCCTGAGCGGAGCGAAGGGTCGGCACATGCTGGCCTAAAGGCCAGCGCTACGTCGAAATTAGGACACTACCCAGGGTCTCGTTCGCCCCTTTTGCTCATTTGGCGCCGGGCGTCCCCTCCTCGCGAACCGATCAGGAGCAGGCTATTAGCGCCTGCCGAGCGTCTGTTGGACGGGCGCGAGGCTCTCGCCACGGAGCGCGGTTTGTGGCGTTCGTAGGCGGGCGTGAACCTGGACGGCGGAAGCACTGGCGCAGGTGCGCTCGGGACAAACGCAAAAAACGCGAGGCGACGAAAGCTGCTTGCAACGCCGCCCGACTCACATTATCCTTTCGGGCATGAAAGGACAATTTGTCGCGGCCGCAGCCGGTCCCACGATTCTCTCCTTTGCTGTGTCGGATAAGGGTCCCGTCCGATGAAATCACATCAGCCTGTGGGCAAAATGCGTGGCGTGTCCCGTCGCGACTTCTTTCGCCCGTCAAGGAGGCAGCATGTCGAAAAAAGGGCAATTAACGCGCCGGGATTTTCTCCGCAATGGCGCCAGGACGAGCCTAGGAGTGGCGGCCTTTAGTGGAATCACCATGATCGCCGAACCCGGCGGGGTGTTGGGTGCGAATGACCGCATTCGCTTCGGGGTGATCGGCTGCGGCGACCGCGGCCAGGAGGACCTGCGCGCGGCATTAACGTGTGCGAACGTCGAGTGTGTGGCGTTGGCCGACGTTTATACGCGGCGTCTCGAAGAGTGTCAGGCCATCGCCCCTCAGGCCAAACCTTACCGTGACTTTCGCCGCATGCTGGACGACCGGTCCGTCGACGCCGTGGTCATTGTCACCCCCCAACACCAGCACGCCCTGAACTTCGTTCCCGCTATTCAAGCGGGGAAAGACGTGTATCAGGAAAAGACGATGGCTTTCAATACGGACCACGCCCGGCGCATGCGGCGGGCCTTCGAGGGTTCGGGCCGCGTCGTCCAAGTGGGAATCCAATCCGTAAGCGCTGAGGCTTTCGAGCTCGTGCAGTCCCTCAACACGCCTGAGGGAATGGGAAACATCACGGCCCTTCACACCCACATGTATCGTAACGCGCCGTACGGGGGCTGGAAGCAGGCCATCCCCGCCGATTGCGATTTACAGCATGTGGACTGGAAGGCCTTTGAAGGTGAAGCCCAACCTCACGATTGGGACCCGAACCGTTATATCAACTGGCGCTTCTTCTGGGATTATGACGGCAGCAACGTTTTCGAAAACATGGTTCACCAGGTGGGCTTTTGGTACAAAGCGCTCAACCTCAAGATTCCGCGCGGCGTCATGATGAATGGCGGCAATTATCTTTCCCCGGGCATGGAAGTGCCGGACACGATCGACGTCTCGATGGATCAGCCGGAGAATCTGCTGTTCACTTGGAACTGCGGGTTTGGGAATCGGCACTACAATGCTGAGGACGACTACCTGCTGGGCAATAAGGGCACGATTTACCGTGAGCGGTACAGGGTCCAATACACACCCGAGGACCGGCCCCGCGGATCGACCGAGCCGATTCCGGACGCCCGGATTCTTAATGCGCGGACGCCTTCCGACGGGACACACGAACACTTCCAGAACTTCTTTGATTGTGTGCGCAGCCGGAAGGAGCCGAGTTGCCCGTTTGACCTTGGCTATCGTTCGGCGATCGCGTGCCAGATGGCGATCCGTTCCTATCATGAGGGCAGGAAAATGCGCTGGGACGCCGAGCACGAGGAAATCGTTTAGCGTGTGACGCCACCTCGCCGGCTACGTAAGGGCCACATGCACCAGTTCGGCAATATGCAGTTGGGGGATATTGATCACGGCATATCCGTCGCTGAGGGTAAATGGCACGCTGCGGTCGGAGCGCACCAAGTGCACCGACTTCACTTGTGTCCCCTCCGGCGCCAGGATTTTGACCTCCACGTTCGCGACCGGAAGATATTCCTGACGCATGCGGCCGACCGCGGCGTCTTTGAAGCCCACGTTCGCGAGCACCCAGAGCACCCTGTCTCCATTGCTGGTCCGGCGCAGCACCCCGTAAACGCCGCGAGGAGCGGATAGGCTGAAGGGCAGGGGCGCATCTCCAGCCAGGTCGCGCACCATCGACGCCAACATTCGCCGCAGCGACACGACCCGGCTGGCCACGTAGCTGGCCTCGAGACTGCCCGCCACATAGAGGGTCCTGCCTTTTCCGTACTGGTTCGCCACAATGGCCGGCCCCAGAACTTGCTCAGTCTCCATGTTCACGGCTTCCGCCAGCACGGTCGCTCCCGGCCGCAGTGAGACACGCACCAGCATGCCGTCGCCCATCACCAACTTGCCCTCGTGGTAATCCCCCAGAGCAGGGTGAGTGCGGGTGAGGCGATAGAAGGTGTCAGTCTGGCCGTTGGGCGCTTCGCCGTGCATTTCCACGCCCAGGATTTCCCGCAGCGCGCCGCCATCCTGCCGCAGTTCGCCCTTATCCTTGAAGAGGCCCGAGTCGTAGGTGGCGAGCAGCCCGCCGCCTTCCCTCACCCAATCGCCCAGCAGGCGGGCATCCGAGTCGGTAATGGCCGAGGCTCCGCAAAGAGCAATGACCCGCTGATTGCGGAACCATTCCTGGGTCATTTCCAGGTTGGGCGCCACGTCGAAAGCGATGCGCTCATCCAGCATCGCGAGAGCCAGCCCTTCGCTCATCTCGAGGTTCCAGCTTCGGCGGCGCGAGCGGAAGAGTTCGAGCGATTCGGCGGTGGGGACGATCGTGACGTACGGCACCGGAACACTGTCTTTCAGGATCGCCTCGGCGCGGCGCATCAGGGAATAGACTTCCTTCGCCGGCTCGGTGCTGCCTTCGCCAATGCCATACATCAGCCGATTCACGACGCCGTACAACGGTACGTTGCCGCCGGCCAGATCAGCGAAGCCTTCCATGCGGATCTCGTCACCATCCTCCAAATTCAAGATGTGCGGCGTCCAGGGCCGGTCATGCGGAGGCCGACCGTTGTCCGCTACGCCGTAGCCGCCCATGTACGCCTGCGCGAGGCGCTGGGCCGGCCGCGCCATCGACGATCCCATCAGCGCGCGCAGCAGCCGTTCGTAGACTTCCGCGCTGTGCTCGACCATGAAACCGTCCGCATACCGATACTGGGCGTGAAAGCTGCCGAGCCGCCAGGTTCCTCCGTTGTGGCAGAGCATGAACTTGCCGCTCCCGTGAATGATTTGGCCGATGTCCACCAGGTCTTCTTCCGTCAGCTTGTTGGCCCAGTCGTACCAGGCGCTGAGGGCCAGCAGATCGGTGTTCTCGGGAAGATAAGCGAGGTCCGGCACGTCTCGAAGACGCTCGAGGTCCATGCCGCTCGACTTCTTGAACTCTTCCCGGCAGGAGTCGCAGAAACAGACGCCGCGGTATCCGCTGGGAGCGTCAAAATAAACGCCATCGATATCGTGCGCGCAAAGTTCCCGAACCTGCTGGCGCAGCGCTTGGCGGTAAGGCTCGCCGGTGCCGCAGGTCAGGACCATCTCCCCGTTGCCGTAGCCGGAAGTCTTTATGGGAGGCTTTCCGGTGGCGTCGCGGAGCACGTAAGCGGCGTAGCGAGGATCGTCCACCAGCTTCGCATCGAACCCGCCGGCCATGATGCAGTAACAGTACAAGTGCATGCCCGTCCGGCGGCACTCTTCGGAAACTTCGTTGATGAGATCCCGGTTGCCGAGTTCCGGATAAGTGGGGTAGACCTTGCTGGGGTAAGCAGCGCGATAGCCAACCGGCTGAAATCGCAGCGTGTCGCCGCCTAACTCCTGCGAGAGTTCAACCAGGCGCCGGGCGTCAAATTTACTCGGATTTGGATAAACGGGAGGGGCGTATCCTTCGAAATAAATGGCGCGCACGTAACGCAGCCATTCCGGGGGACGATAGGAATCCACGGGCGGCGTCTCCTGACTCACCGCCTCCAGGCCCGCCCTTGCCGTTCCCCTCCCGGCGATGGACCACCCCGCCAGCGTACTGAACCCTGCCGCGGTTCTGCTCAGAAATGCCCGCCGTTTCATCCCGAAAACCCTCCTACTTGTTGTGGTTGATTCTAACCCGAATTCCGAAGTCGAATTGGCGCTCCCGGGCCAATCCATTGAATCTGAATTGCCTGCCTCAATAACCTCGACAACGGAACGGGTGTTTGGATTCCTCGGAAGTAACCCCTCACCCGTCACGCTCCGGCTGATGAAAACGCCGGCAGCACGCCACCCTCTCCCCAAGGGAGAGGGCGATCAACGATTATTGATTTCAGCCCTCTCCCTTGGGGAGAGGGTGGCGAGAGTAGCGAGCCGGGTGAGGGGTTTCTTCCCACAAAGCAACTTCGGAATTCGCGTTTAACTAAAGCCGGGCCTCGCCAAATTCCAGGAACCGGTGGAGAAAATTGAACGTCTCAACCCCGTGCAGCGTATGCCCGCCGTTAAAGTACTCGATGCGCGTCCGCTCGGGTATCTGCAGCTTGTCGTAATGATACCGAACCTTCGCGTACTCATACGCCACCCAGGGATCGAGGCCCGGCTGGTCGTCGTGCCCACGCTCCACCATAAACGGACGCGGGGTCATGAGCTTGGCGAGATCACTGTAGTTGTAAGTATTCCCCAGGTTATATGTAATGATGGAATACTCATCGTCAAACATAAACGTATAGGTCACATCGTCGCGGCAAATCGACCGGATGCCGTCGTTGAAGTCGGCCGAAACGATGCTCAGCGCATAACGTTTCAGGATGGGAGGGACGCGCGCCGCGGTCTTGCCTCCGTAGGAAAGCCCGTAGAATCCGATTCGCCCGGCGTCGACGTTGGGCTGAGTGTTCAGCCAGTCCAGGGTCCGGTCGTGCTGACTGATGATGAAAGAAAAGAGCGAGAGCTTGAGCGGATTGGCCAGCTTCTGCAGTTCCTGGAAATTATGTCCAAAGTACATGTTTTGGGGACAATACACGATGAAGCCATGGTCGGCCAGGTCGGCGGCGTAGCGGCGGTAGTAATACTCGGCGGCAGGGCTCACGGGCTTGATCAGGTCCTGCGGCCGGCCACCCGACCCGTGCTGGCAGACCACCACGGGGCGGCGCTCACCGGGCCCGAGACCTTTCGGCAGCAGATAGATCCCGTAGGCGAAAACTTCCGGCCAGAGCGGAATCACCACCTCGAAGCCCGTCCAGGTTACTTCGTCGTAGATTTTTCGCGTTTGGGCCGTCAGCGCTTCGTAGGCCACCGGCAGCTTGCCGAAACACTCTTCCCAAAGATATCGCCGGTAATACTCGGCGGACTCGGTCCATTTCGCAATCGAAGAGTCATCCGCCTGCGCCCAGAACTTGGCGCGTACGGTTTCGGTGCGCGGGATGGCGTGCTGGTTGAAATCGACCAGTTGCTTGAACTGGCGATGCAGGCGAACGCTCGGATCGAATCCGACGCGTAGGTCGCGCGGCGCCCGGACCATCGGCTTAAGTCGGCCAGGCGCTCCCAGCGATCCGAGAAACGTGTCCAAGGCCCCTGATGAGCCCGGCGCACCTTGCCCGTCGCCGCTGGGAATGCACGACAGCCGCTTGGCCGCGCCAAGTTTCTCAAAGATCGGCTGGGCACGCCGGACTTCTGCCTGCACGCTGGAAAGCTGCGGGCTCACCAAACGGCCGGGAGCGATGGTATTGAGCCGCCCCTCGGAACCATGCGGCGGTCCCGAAATCTCCGGGCCGCGCGCGGCTTCGACTGTGAGCGCGCGAGGGGCGATGAGGCCGGCCAATTCGGCGTCGCCATAAGCTTGGAGTAGCGTCCAGATGTTTCGATAGAGCGGCTCCTCCCATACACTCTCCCTTGCGTCATAGTATCCGCTGACGAGAGCAGCGTCGATCCGCGTGTCAGCGGCGGCGCAGTAGAGAGCCAGCAATCCCCCCTCGCCATAACCTGCCACCCCAATCGGCCGCACCGGTTGGCACTGCGCAAACCAATCCACCGCCGCGAGCACCCGCTGGACCTCATATCCGATAATGTGTCGGCCCATCTCGTACGACATGCGGTAGATGTATTCCCGGTGCGACAGATTAGTGAGTTTGCCGAGTTGTTCGTTGCCGGACCACGTGCAGGCGCGATTGATGAGGGTGGGAACCAGCACCAGGCAGCCGCTCTCCGCGAGGCGCCGCGCGTATTGGGATTCCGCGGGAACTCCGGGCGCGAGGCCCACGAGCATTTCGGGCGACCAGTCGGCCTCGGGCAGCGCCACGACGCGTGCCGCCGGCGTGCCCGCAGGTTCAAGCAGCAACCCTTCCCCATCGACCCCTTCGAGCACCGGCCAGCGCACGCTCAGAATCCTGTATTCATCGACGGTCGCCACGACGGCAGGTCCGCCGAGCGTGATCTCGAGCTCGGGAGCCGTAAACGGCAGGCGTGAATCAATGACTCCGATGACTTGGCGAAACCGCTCGCGCCCGGCGGCGACGGAGGACTGGTAGGCGGCATGAGAAGAGAAATCGCGCTTCCAGAATTGGCTGCGCTGCTCCACGGACTGGGCGGTTTGCCGGAGCAAGTATTGACGCATGCCGTCTACCATTTGAGCCGCGATATCGCCCTCTCGCGTCAGCAGTTCGGTCCCTGGCACTTGATCGGGCGAAGGAGGAAACCCGGGCCCCTGCCGCTCGGCACTCGCCGCCGGCAGGGCCGCAATCGCTCCCGTAAGCGTGGACTTTCCCATCACCTCAAACATCTCGCGCCGTGTCATTTGATCGCCCTCATGCTCATTTGCTCCCTTGTACGTGTCCGGTTATCCCCGCGTGCGGAGTCGCGGGTCTCCGAAGTGTTTTGCGCATGCCCATTTTCCGGTTGCCCTGTTGTGCCAAATTCAGGCTGGGACGTTAGCATATCAAATTTCCGGCGCCATCAGCGCACGACATTCAAAACTGCGGGATTTGGGGCGTAACGCCGGCTTCCAGCCGGCACTGGAGCCGCCAAGATGGCGGCGCTACGGCCAAATTAGGACAACACGAAACTGCGGCGAGAGTGGAATTGGTTTACAATCTTGAGGTGGGTATCGGCTGAGGTCGAGGGATCGGGCCTTTGCTCTTCCCCGCTGCTGGGAAGGTGTGAAAGAACCAGCCGCCTGTCATCCTGAGCGAAGCGAAGGATCCCCGCAGTTTCCTGTGGTTCACTAACCGACGAATAACTGCAGAGATCCTTCGCTGCGCTCAGGATGACACATTCCGAATTTCTTCACACGTTCTGGGCGACGCTTCGCAATATGTGGGCCCCAAACCGACAAGTCATCGCCGTCGGACTGGTATCGCTGCTCCTCGAGGGCGCCGGCGCGCGCGCGCAGGACAAGACGGAGACTGCCGCCCGCCTCAACGCTGCCGGATTGGAACTGATGAAGCGAGGGAAAGTCGAAGAAGCGGTCGCGCAATTCCACCAAGCACTCGAGCGCGACCCGGATAATGTCGACACCCTCTCAAACCTCGGTGTGGCGCTGCTGAGAGAGGGAGCCAATTCCCAGGCCGTCGAGGTGCTCGAGCGAGCTGCCGAGCGGCGACCCAACGACCCGCGCCTCGCGAGCGACCTGGCAGCGGCTTTGGGGGCCGCCGGCCGCCCTCATGAAGCCGTCGTCCAAATGAGGAAGGCGTGCGCGCTTGCTCCTCGTGACGCCGTAATGCGGCGCAACCTGGGCATTCTGCTGGCGGACGAGGGCCAGAACCAGGATGCCGAAAATGAGTTGCGGGCGGCGTCCCGCCTTGACCCCGGCGATGTCGAGTCCCACCTCGGCTTGGCCCGGGTGCTCATTCGCGAACGCCAAACCGGACTGGCCGCCGCGGAGTACCGTGCGGCGCTCCAGTACGCCCCGAAAAACCCGACGGCGCATTACGAACTGGGCAAGCTCTATCTTGCCGACACCAAATACCATGATGCGGAGGCGGAGTTTCGTGCCGCCGCTAAGCTTGACCAGAGTGACCCGCAATACCAGGCCGAATTAGGCAATCTCGCACTCCAAGCGGGTGATCTGGATTCGGCTGAGAAGTCATTGCGCCGGGCGATCGAATTGCGTCCGGAGTTCGGAGAGGCGCACCGCGACCTTGGAATCGTCCTGCGAAAGCAGGGAAGGCCCGAAGAGGCGATTGGGGAATTGCGCCGCGCCGCGGAATTGCTTCCCAATGACCCCAAGATTCACTTCATTCTCGGACAAGTGCTGGATAAGGCCGGGAATAAGGACGAAGCGGCGAAGGAGCTTCTGCTTTTTCAACAGGGCACTGAGAGATCGGCGGCTAGGACCCAAGCCAACGCTGAGGTCGGGGAGGCTGAAAAGCTTCTTCAGACCGGCCACGTGGCGGAGGCAAAGACAAAGCTCCAGGAGGTTCTGAGCGTCGACCCGGGAAATGTTCGGGCTTCGTATAACTATGGCTTGGCTCTGCTTTTTCAAAACCAGCCCGACGCCGCGATAACCCCTTTCGAGGCGGTCCTCGGAGCTCAACCCGACAACCCCGAGGCCTTGTACTTTTCAGCACGAGCCTACCTTGCAGCGAATCGACCGGCAGATGCGGCTGCCTGTCTTCGAAAACTGACGGTGTTGCGCCCGGACGACGCTTACGCTCACAATGGACTGGGAGTTGCGCTCGCCAGGCTCCACGATTGGCCGGGTGCAGCCGCCGAATTCAAGACCGCCCAACGGCTGAAGCCAGGGGAGCCGATTTTCGAGAACAATAACGCGTGCATTCGAGACCACCTGCAAGGTTGCTCGTTGACGCCGTAGTTGCAATCGGCGGCGGCGATTTTAGTGGTATTTCTCAACACCCTCATTCCAGCTTATAAGTCTCGCTATTGATAAATCCATAAAACGGTAAAAATGTCTATGATAAATGAGAATTCATATCTGCCCTCCCGGCAAAGGACCAAGGCGCCGGCGTAGTTCTCCTTTGTTTTCAATAGGTTGTTCTTGCAAGTAGGATTCCGGATTATTGGCTCTCCAGTTGCTCTCATCCAACTCGGGAATTTGTCGATGGGGGTTGCCTCAGTCCAACAACCGCTCTTATCCGCTTCCAGCGAACAAATTAAAATTGGCTACATGATCTGAAATCGCCAATTTACCAACGCTGCCAGGATGGCGTCGGACATTTTGACTACCCCGTGGTCCATGACTTCTGCCTGCACGCCCCGCGACACTGACGCCATTCCACGGGAATTTCGTACGCGAGTAAATTGAGGAGGACAGATGAGATCGGCAGACCGAATTAGACAGACTCTAATCCTGATCGCACTATTGGTTTGGGCCCCTTGTCTGCTTGTTGCGAAGGTGACTGGAAATATTTCGGGCACCGTCAGGGACGCCCAAGGAGCAGTTATACCGGGCGTGGCGGTGGTCGCCAGGGAGACTCAGACCGGCATCGAGCAAACGCTTCAGACAGACTCCGTGGGTTTCTACAATTTCCCGGCGTTGGCTGTCGGCACTTACCAACTCAACTTTCAAAAAGCCGGTTTCACAACATATCAAGAGCAAAACCTGAAAATTGACGTGGATACGGCGTTGCGCGTAGATGTGGTGTTACAAGTGGGAGCCGTATCCCAGGAGATCTCAGTCACGGCCGCGGCCGCCCAGGTGAATACCGAAACCACGCAAACGGGCGAGGTGGTTGAGTCCACCGAGATGGAGAACATGCCGTTGAACGGGCGGTCATATACCGATCTCCTGGCCCTCCAGCCAGGCGTCGTGCCCGTCGGCGTGCAGATGTTCGGAACTCTATCGCCCGCGAACTCTCTGAATGATGGCACCCTGTCAATGAGCGGGCAGAGGGACGTCAACAACGGTTTCATGGTTAACGGGGCCAATACGGTGGAGGGCGACATGGGGGGTACGGTGGTTGTGCCCAACCTGGACTCCATTGCCGAGTTCCGCATCATCACCAGCAACGCCGGCGCCGAGTACGGGAATTACAGCGGCGGTCAAGTGAACGTCGCCACCAAATCCGGCACCAATCGTTTTCATGGCAACCTTTTCGAGTTCCTGCGCAATTCGGACATGGATTCTCGTAACTTCTACTCCTCCACCCGTGGCGTACTGCACCAGAACATGTTTGGCGGTACTTTCGGTGGCCCCATCTTGAAGAACAAGCTCTTTTTCTTCGTCGATTACCAAGGGGAGCGACAGGTGGTTGGCGTGGACACGGCAGACATCCTGGTCCCCTCGGCAGCCGAACGGCAAGGGGATTTTTCGGATCAGGCGGCGGCGATTGCCGCTAAGAACCCGAGCGGCGTGAACGGCTCGTACATGGCGGGTCTCCTGTCCACGCGACTCGGCTACACCGTCTCGAATGGCGAGCCATACTTCGGCGCCACGTGTACGACCACCGCTCAGTGCGTTTTTCCCAACTATGTGGTCCCGAAGTCCGCTTGGGATCCAGTTGCCGCTAATGTCTTGTCGCTGATTCCTCTCGCCAACGTCCCCAACACACCGTATTACCAGACGTCCGCCTACCCGGGGAGTCTTCAGGACGACAAAAGCGGCACCCGCATTGACGCCAACACGAAAATTGGCATGATTACGGGATACTGGCACTACGACCCGTGGAGCAACCCTGAGCCGTACGCGTCCTGGGGCGGCAGTTCCTTCCCCGGCTTTCCGTACGTCACGATCGGAAAAGCGCAGTTGTACACCTTCGGAATTACCACGCCCTTCGGCGGTTCTATGGTCAACCAGTTCACCGCGAGTTACGTCCACAACACGAATATCCAAGGGTTGGGTGGGAACAAAGGCCCGACTTTATCCTCGTTGGGTTTTCTGCCTCCCAGCCAAGGCGGATTCTATCAAGAGTCCGGGACCCAGTACCAGAACTGGCCGCAAATGTCATTCAACGATTACAGCGTGGGACCGTTCGGCTCAGTTGTCGCCAATTATGACCAGGTGACGCAATTCCAGGACGACTTCTCCAAAGTCGTCGGGACACACAGCATCAAGTTTGGCGGCAATTTCCACGCCGATCAGTTCTGGGTGGGCCACCCGAACAACGGCAGCAACGGCGGCTTTGGATTTAATGGCGCCGAGACCGGATACGACCTGGCGGACCTGCTGGTGGGCGCCCCCGTTTATGTCGACCAAGGGGCCCCCTCGGCGTTGGCGCTGCGCAGCTACTATGTTGGCGTGTACGCGGAGGACAGTTGGCGCATCCGGCCGAACCTGACGCTCAATTATGGGCTGCGGTGGGAGACCACGCCTTATTGGTCAGACGCGCATAATCGCAACCCGGATTTGACGCTCGGGGTACAATCGACGATTTTCCCAACCGCGCCGCCGGGCTATGACTTCCCCGGCGATCCCGGCATCCCCAAGCACTTCGCCAATACCCGCCACGACGACTTCGGGCCGCGCATCGGGTTAGCCTATTCTCCCAACTTCTCCGATGGTTTCCTGCACAAGGTATTTGGCGACTCGGGGAAGAGCAGCATTCGTGCGGGTTATGGGATGTATTACACCAACATTGAAGGAGCTGCCACGTTTAATTTTGCCGCCCCTCCCTATGGATTGTATTTCCAATCGGGGTATCCCCCCCTGTTATCTGCCCCCTTCATCAACCGGCAAACAGGCGTAAACCAGGGCCAGAAGTTTCCGGTCACGCCGGTGCAACGGGGCGACACCAACATCAATTGGGCGCAATTCGAGCCCTTTGGAGGCGACGTATCGCCGCTCAGGGAATCCCCTTCGCCCTACGCTGAGCATGTGGATTTCTCGATACAGCGGCAGCTTCAGGCGAACACGCTGCTCACCATAAGCTATGTGGGAACCTTCGGCCACCATCTGATTCTCGACTCCGAAAACAATCCGTCCAACCCGGGACAGTGCCTGGCCCTGAGCACCCCCGCCGCAGTTATGCCGGGAACTCCCACCTGCGGACCCTCTTCGGAAACCCAGGTGTTTCATCCCGTAAACGGGCCGGCCACGGGAGTATCCGTTCGCGGTCCGTTTAACTCCATCAACACCACGACGGGTCAGCTGGATTTCGGCGACAACGGCTACTACCTGGACGAGGGCAACTCGGACTACCATGCCTTGCAGATCTCGCTGAGGAAGACGGCAGGGCGAGGGCAACTCCTGCTCTCCTACACCCGCAGCAAGGCGATGGATACCGGCTCCGGTTTCGGGGACCAGGTGGCCCTCAACGGCAACATTCACCAATATGAGGCTCTCTCCGTGTTCGATATGCCCAACAACTTCTCGGCCAGCTACACGGTGGAAATGCCCTTTGACAAACTCTTCCATTCGAACAATCGGGGAATCCGCGGCTGGAAAATTTCGGGGATTACCACGTTCACCAATGGAACGCCCGTCCAGATCTATGAGCAGGACGACCGCTCGTTGACCGGCAGCACCGGCAACTCACCCCAATACGGTTCTTTGGATGAGCCCAATCGCGCTCCCGGACCCATCTACGTGAACCGCAACCCGCGCAAGCAGTACATTGACGCCAGCGGAGTACTCCAGAATCCCTATTTCAACTACAACCTTTTCAGTCCCGAAGCGCTCGGAACCATAGGAAACTCGAGCCGGAGATTCTTCTATGGACCGGGCCTCAACAACTGGTCCTTGGCGCTCTTGAAGGACGTCAAGGTGACCGAGAGCATGAGGTTTGAGTTCCGCGGTGAGTTCTTCAATGCCTTTAACCACACGCAGTTTGTGAACGGAGTGGATGGTGGCTTAACCGACGGCTCGAACTTCGGCCATGCAGGCTCCGTGCAGGCGCCTCGGATCGGACAGGTAGCGGTTAAATTCTTTTTTTAGCTGCTGCGATAGTCGAGGACAGGGTCTCTCTTAACGCCTTCCTTACACACAGAGAGACCCTGATCTCCCTTCAGTCTCGCCCGGAAGTAAACCCCTCCGTAGTTTGACCGTGCCGACCTCGATGTAGCGAAAGCCCGTCGCGAACAAACAACCTTAGCGGGTTGCCAGAGGAATCGTCTGCGTGCTATGACGTTCAAGGCACGAAGTCGAGGTTGGCGTGGTGAAAGTTGAGCCATGCACAATCCTCAAGTCCGTCACCGCCGGCTTGGAGTGCGGTTCCGCCATCCTGAAGGCCAGCCTTTGCAAAGAACTCCAGGCAGTAGTTTGGCCACAACTCGGCTCTGAGACCCGACCGCGACCGGCGTATTGCCCTCGCCCACCCCTCCATGGTTTGTCAACCTCCTCATCGAATTTGATTTCTCGCCTTTCGTGCCGGCTCAATTCCGGAAGCGATTCAGGCAAGTGGGTCACGGGATCCGCACGAACCCGTGATCCACATAGTTGGCGTCTCGGTAATACCCAGTGATCACACCCGCCGGGTTGATGCTGACGGCGAAAGTGCCCTGATTGTTTTCTGTCCCCGCGTCCGGGGCGTTGAACGTGGTGAAGGCGCCGTATCTGGCGCGCAGGAAGCCGTGAGCCACATTATTTGCATCCACGTAGTATCCCGTGATCATCCCAGCCGGGTTGATGCCAAAGGCGAGAGTGCCCTGATTGTAATTCGTGCCTATGCCTGCGCCCGGAGCGTCGAACGTGGTGAAAGCCCCGTCTCTAGCCCGCAGAAAGCCATGAAACACGAAGTTGGCGTCACGGTAGTACCCCGCGACCACGCCCGCCGGGCCGATACTTGCAGGTACTGTGAACGTAGAGCCCGGAGGATCGAAGCTGGTGAACTTGCCGTCAGCGGCGCGCAGGAAGCCGTGGGCGCCCGGTTCGTAATACCCCACGACGATGCCCGCCGGGTCGATGCTCGTGGCGTAGGTGCCGTCGAAGACCCCTGTCCCAGCGCCGGGTGCTTCGAAGGTGGTGAAGTTCCCGTCTCGCTCACGAACGAAGCCATGGAC
>Ga0181538_10002717_pt1 | contig 17957 bp, 16 predicted proteins | sample PEATcosm2014_Bin_40_FD_119773 | JGI IMG/M metagenome (GOLD analysis project Ga0181538, IMG submission 119773) | Peatland microbial communities from MTU Mesocosm Facility, Houghton, MI, USA - PEATcosm2014_Bin23_30_metaG | ecosystem: Environmental > Terrestrial > Soil > Wetlands > Peat | place...
CCTCGCGAGACATTGATGAAGTAAGCGGTGGGCTTCATGGCGCGGAAAATCGCCTCATTGAGCATGCCTTGGGACACCGGGGTATGCGGCGCCGCGCTCATCAGCACATCAACCTGCGGCACCATTTTCGCAAGCCAGTCCAGAGAATGCAGCTCAGCCACGAAGGCAGGCTTCGGCAAGGGCTTGGGGTCCACGGCCAGGACCTTCATGTGGAACCCGTAGTGGGCGCGATAGGCCGTGTCCGTTCCGATGCCGCCCAGGCCCACCAGGCCCAGTGTAAGGCCGCTGATTTCTGTAAGCCCATCGAGCTCTTTCCAGACGTGCTCGCGGGTCTGGTTAGTGTACCGGTTCAGCCCGCGTGTGAGGGTCAGGATCAGTCCAATAGCCGTCTCTGAGATGGTAGGCGAGTACATGCGTTGCATGTTGGTGAGCACGATGTGACTGTCCACCAGTTCGGGATGGAGGATGCTCTCGACACCTGCCGCGGGCCATTGGATCCAGCGCAATTGGCGCGCGGCCTGAAGATGTTCGCGGGAGAACCGGCCATAAATCACGTTTGCGTCAGCGACCTCTTTCCTAAACTGCGCATCGTCTCGACATAGGGTGAATTCCATGTCCGGCGCATAGGCGCGCAGTTTTTCCTGATAGGCTGCAGGCATGTTATCCAGAGTCGCCAGCTTGAAGCGCCCAACGCTGGCAACGTTGCCGGGTTCGACCAGCGGATAAGATTCCGCGGTTACCGGCCAGGGCGGCTCAGGGGCCGGTTCTCCCGCTTCAGCGCGAGCGACGGCAGGCAGGGAAGCGAGCGCCGCTCCGGTTGAAGCCAGGGAAACGTTACGAAAAAACACTCGTCGTGAGAAACCATCGTTTGGCATGGGAAGCCCTCCCCAGTTGCGATGGTTCAAATATAACATGAGATGAGGAACCGAAAGGCGGGTACATGAAGAGCGGGCAGCGCGAGAGCAGATCCTTCGCTTCGCTCAGAATGACACGCTTCACTCAGGGTGACATGCCATTCTGAGCGAAGCGAAGAATCTGCTTGTGGCTGCGGCTGCGCCTCTGCCTGACCTCTGTGGTGAGTCTTTTCTCCGATGGCTCGAGTCGTCGTGCTTACATCTCGCCGAAGTTATAGCCGACCCAAACAGTAAAACCGATCACTTGATTGGACCCGTATTGATACACCGAATTCGAGCCGTAAGTCCCCGAGAGACCGGGAACCTCGCGGAAGTCAAACTGGGGGCGGATGAAGAAATGATCCTTCACGTAGAACTGCACGCCAGCCCCCACGTGCACCTGGAAATGGCTCGAGCTGCCGGCAGATACTGTTTGCGACTGGCAAACCGCGCTACCGACGCAGGAACTCGATGTGTAGGAAGTGCCGAAATGGGCCCCGCCGACTCCGGCTTCGATCCGGAACTGGACCTTTTTGCGGTTAATGGGCGCGTAGAGTCCGTTGAAATCATAGAACAATTCCCGAGATTGAATCGGGCCGTAGTTGCCTTTGGAAGGTTGAAAGTTGAGTTCGCCGCCGAAGCCGATGTGCTTGTTCAGCATGGCGTCACCCTCGAAGCCCATGAACAAGCCGCCCAGAGCCGGCGTGGCCTGGCAGGTAGTATCACTCGATGAGGGCAGGCATGGCTCAAAAGTATTCTCGTCGATGCCGGTGCCCGTGGCCTTGGCATGCTGAGTGCCGAAGCCTAAGGCCAGATCGAAAGATCCCTGAGCCCGCGCCAAGGGCGCCCAGGCGAGCAGCAATACCAAGGGAAGGTACGTGTAAATTCGCTTCACGTTAGTGGTCTCCTCTCATGTCAACAAGCGTTCGTGATCCGGATTTCATTCCCTTCAGCCGGGACATGGCCGTGTCGCGGGGCTGCGCTTCAGCTATTTTTCGACTCGCCGCCGTGCATCTCGACAATGCGTGCGTGTTGCCATGCCCTCTTCTAATACTATCACGCCTCTCGCGGCCCTGCGGCGCACGAGTATTGGCCTCTCCCCCGCCATTACTCGTTTGGATGCTGAGAGGTTCGTCAATGATGCCTTCGGATAGTGGCGGCATGCGAAATAGCAGGTCTGTCAGTTCGACGCGCGCCAGTACGGGCGAAAACGCCACAAGCCGGCTCGCGTCTGTAACATATTGGCGCGCAAACCAAGAAAGGTTCCTCGAAAATTGAAGCGCGCCGCATGCCTTGACTCTCCCGCACCCCAAGGACATACTGAATTCTCGGGGCCGGTGTCCATTGGGTATCCCCAGTCTCCGCCATAACTGGCGCAGGAGCGAAGATGCTTGAAATCGAGTCCCAGCGCGCGCTGCTGGTGGACCTGTACGAATTGACTATGGCGGCAGCGTACTTCGAGCAACAAGTGGACTGCCATGCGACTTTCGAACTCTTCGTGCGGCAGATGCCCCCTGAGCGCGCATATCTCGTCGCCGGCGGCATTGAGGAGGCGCTCGATTACCTTGCGGACTTGAGATTCCGCGAAGAGGATGTAGATTTCCTCCGTGGCCTGCCGGTGTTTCGCAATATATCGCCCGAATTCTTTGACTATCTTCGCCGGTTGCGTTTTGCCGGCGAGGTTGACGCGGTTGAAGAAGGCACCCTCGTCTTTGCGGAAGAGCCGTTGCTTCGGGTCACCGCGCCGATTCTGGAGGCCCAGATTGTAGAGACATACCTGCTGTCTGTAATCAACTTCGAAACTCTTGTGGCCTCGAAAGCGGCTCGCGTGGTGCGCGCCGCGCGCGGACACGGAGTACTGGAGTTCGGCACGCGGCGTGCCCAAGGGCCGGAAGCCGGGCTTCGCGCTGCACGCGCCGCTTATCTTGGCGGGTGTGTTGCCACCTCGAACGTTCTGGCCGGGTTGCGCTACGCCATTCCACTTGCCGGCACTGCGGCGCACTCCTGGACCCAGGCTTTTCCTACTGAGCGTGAAAGCTTCCAGGCGCTTCTGGACACCTTTCCGGAAGATGCGGTTCTGTTGATCGATACTTACGACCCGCTGATGGGCGCGGAAACGGCGGCGACGCTGGGGCGGAAGATTCCCGGCGTGCGCATCGACAGCGGCGATTTGCTCGAGAAGAGCCGCGAGGTGCGGAAGATCCTGGACCGTCATGGCCTTTCTGAGACAAAGATCGTGGCCAGCGGAGATTTGAACGAATACAAGATTGAAGCGTTGCTTTCGCAAGGTGCGCCCGTTGACCTTTTCGGCGTAGGGACCGACATCGCCACGTCACGCGACGTGCCTGCGCTCAGCGTGGTTTACAAGTTAGTGGAGACTGAACGCGACGGGATCGTCGAGTACAAAAGCAAGTTCAGCGAAGAGAAAGTCTATCTGCCGGGCCGGAAACAGGTGTTCCGGTTTTACGACGGCGCTCAGTTCCACCACGACCTTATCGCATGTGCTGACGAAAAGGCTCCAGAGGGTAAGCCTCTGCTTCATCCCGTGATGCGCCAAGGGCGGCGCCTCAAGCCCCGGGCGCGGCTCCAGGACTCGAGAATCGTTGTTCTCGCCAATCTCGACCTGCTGCCCGAGCCGTACCACGCCTTCGTGGACGCCCCGGCATATCCCGTGGCCAAAAGCGCGGCGCTCCAGCGCCTTCTCGAGGAGGTCTACGAGCAAACGGTCGAAAATCAAAAATTGGAAATTAGAAAGCAGAAAATGGAAACTGGAAAATAGAAACTGGAAACTGGAAAGTGGAAACTGGAAACTAGTGTCGTGAGACAGAAGTTCGTTGAAGAATTCAGCCCGCGGAGCGGGCAGCAGCGAGTAGCCCACGGCGTAAGCCGTGGGTCGCGAGGGCCCCACCCTCACCCCCGCTCCCTCTCCCGCCCCGCGGGAGAGGGGTGCCGAAGGCGGGGTGAGGGGCGTCTGACCCAGGGCTTAGATCCTGTGAAAAAATCGATGCCTGTCATCCTGAGCGCAGCGAAGGATCCCGGCAGTTTCTTGTGGTTCGACGATTTACGAACAACTACAGAGATCCTTCGCCGCGCTCAGGATGACACTTCCGAGTTTCTTTACACCTTCTTACGCCCTGGGCTACTCTATGCCGCCCCTGACGAGGCTCTAAAATACGGTCGCGCATGAGAAAGACTTTTTTAACGACCGTTTGACTCAGGAGACTAGTTTCCGTTTTCCATTTTCCAGTTTCTGCTTTCTGATTTGCCGTGATCGACCAAACCCAACTCGACGGCCTGGTATTCGTTGATGTCGATACTCAGGCGGACTTCATGCTTCCGGGCGGAAAGCTCTATGTGCCACACGCCGAGGAGATCATCTCCAACCTGAAAGAATTGATGTTATGGGCCCGGGCCCACAAGGTTCCCATCGTCTCAACTTCGGATGCGCACGTGACGGACGATCCCGAGTTCGGCCAATGGCCGCCCCACTGCGTCGCCGGGACTCCAGGTCAAAAGCACATCCCCGAGACACTTTTCCCTGATGCCGCGGTGGTTGCGAACTCCCCAGGCGCTTTCCATTTGCCGCGCGGGTGGCTTGGACAAATCGTGGTGGAAAAACGAGTCTACGACTTCACCACGAACGTGAATATCGAAGCTATCCTGGCCTCCCTTAATCAGCCCCGATTTGTGGTGTTTGGAGTGGCGACAGAGTATTGTGTGCGGTCGAGTGTGCTGTCGCTGCGCAAACGCAATTTGCCGGTCGCCGTCGTACGTGATGCCATCAAATCCATCAATCAGGAAGAGGGACGGAAGGCGATTGAGGAGATGGTTGCTGCCGGCGCCCAGCTAGTCACGACGGCGGAGGTCTGCCGCCCGCCGCTGAACGGGTGAGAGAAACGCCCCGGCCTTCCGAAGTTTCAACTTAGATAAACAACGGCACGTCGCCATCGATAATATCCGCTTCGGTTTCCACGCGCCGCTCGGCAGGCTTCTCACGTTTGACTTCCCGTCGCGGTGCCAGCAGGCTACCCAGGGCGAGAGAACTGAACATCAGAACTCCCGGATGGCACATTACCCATTTCAGCACCGGATAAGAGTGCGGCGGCTCATTCTGAATCTGCGAGTATTCTGGTTTGGTCATCGACATACGTTTTCACCTTCTCACGCTTGTTATCGGCGGGTCTCGGGCCGGTCTTAAACGCGGCTGTCCCAGGCCATACTCGTAGGGGTTCCCTCGCGGCCGCCCTCGTCGCGTCCCCGAGGACGGCCACCAGGGCCGCCCCCACAAGCAATCCGCGAGGGTTTTGTTGTAGCTTGACTCTTTAAGCAAGTGGTGGCATAGAATAACTGGACGAATCTTACGGCGACGGACTTTTGCCTTTTCCTGGCTGCGCTGGCGCAGTCTGCCAGTGCCTGCCTTCGAGGTACCCATGGTGATCGCATCTCAGCTCCGTCCAGGCACCGTTCTGAAGATAAATAACGACCTCTTCAAAACCATCGAATCGCAATATCATATTGGGCAAGGCAAGATGCCCGGCAGCGTGCACGCCAAACTTCGTAACGTCCTCACGGGCACTTTCAAGGAGCTACGCTTCCGGCCGGAAGAGCGCCTTGAGGAGACTCAACTCGAGAAGCAGGATATGGAATTCCTGTACTCGGACGCGGATTCTGCGACTTTTATGAATCCGAGAACTTATGACCAGATCTTTATTCCGCTCGAAGCCATTGGCGCCGCAACCACGTTCCTCCGGCCGGAAATGAAAGTCCCGGTGGAGTTCTATGAAGGCCAACCGGTCAGCATCGTTTTTCCGGAAATCGTGGAGGTGAAGGTCCAGACCACCGCTCAGCCCGTGCACCAGCAGCAGGACAACACTTTCAAAGCCGCTACGCTCGCGAATGGCCTTGAACTGATGGTTCCTCATTTCATCAAGCCCGGCGAAACGATACGCGTTGAAGTCGCCTCCGGCAAGTACGTAGACCGGGTTCGGGCGGATAGTAAGCGATTTTAGAAAGCCGAAATTCGAAATTCGAGATTGGAAAATTGAAATTGGAAAATGGAAAGTGGAAACTGGAAAATGGGAGGGGAGATGATGGGCGAGTTCATAGGCTTTAGCTTTTACGCCTTAGACTTTTGACTGTTAACTTTGGCATTCTGCCTTCTGCTTTCTGCCTTCTGAATAACTATGGACTCACCAAACCACGCCGCTGCCGCCCGACCGCATTTCCGGCTCAACGTGCGCCCGGCTGAGCTCCGGGACGCATCCGACATTGCTCGTATCTATCTCCAAGCGACGCAAGACAACCTGGCCACTTTTGAAAACTTCCTCGTTACGCCGGAGGAGCGAGCGAACTGGGTGAACGAACACTCCGGGAAATACCCTCTCGTGGTGGCGGAGTTGAATAACTGGATTCTTGGCTGGGCGTCGCTCAGTCCCTACCGCGTGCGTCCCGCCATGGACGGCATCGCCGAACTCCTGATCTATATAGACCGCGACTACCGGCGGCATGGGGTGGGAAGGGAACTCATGCGCGCTGTCCTGGCGCTCGCTGAGTCTGCCGGTCACTTCAAGATCGTGGGGCGGTTTCTGTCACATAACGATGCCGGCCGCAGGCTCTGCCGCATGACCGGCTGGCGAGAGGTGGGGGTGCACGTCAAACACACCAAGGTGGGCGGCCACTGGCACGACGTGGTCGTCGTTGAGTATCTGGTCCCGGCAAACCTGAAGTAAGCGCCAGGCAAAATTAGAAATCAGATTGGCCACCAGCCTTCAGCCTTCAGCCTTTAGCCTTCTGCCTATTGCTTTCTGCCCACTGATCTTTGCGGACCCACCATTCCCGAAGTTCCCTACAAAGCCCGGCCCCGTCGAACCTCAAGAGGAAAATCCCATCCAAGCTTACCTGTGCTTTTGAGGAGATACGCACAAATGCGGAGTACCAATGGACGATGGCGCTGGCCTCGGTGACACTTAGAATTTCATAGGCGAAGCGTATTTGCTCCTGGTAAGAGACAACAGCCCTGGTCCAATACTGTCGAATGGCGTCACGGCCACGCATCGGATCGCTAAACGGAGTTTCCTGGTAAGTGGCGTCGACAGCGAAGAGCTTAATTACAGCCTCGGGATCGCGGTTCTCCCAAGCCTGGCGATAACTTTCCAGCCAGGCGCGTACTGATTCCGAGTTCATCCGCTAGTCACCTCATTCAGGTTTGTTCCCAAATGATTCCTCCCCTCCGCCGGAGGAGCGAGTAGGGGTGATGACGCTTCGGTCAACCACCCCTGACCCCTCCTTATCAAGGAGGGGAACCACCGTCCACGATCCGTTGGTCTCCGCCGCCGTAGGGGGACGGCTTGCCGTCCCCGCATTTCTGCTGGCCCCGACGTGGGTAGGGCAAGCCCTACCCCTACCCCGATCGCGTCCAGCCGCGTGCGCTCGTAGATGCTTAGCGCCATGAGTCCTAACGCCCTCGACCTCCGCTATCGACGGATTTAAATCACTGCCTTCTCATGGCCACTCGGAGTCGCCGCGGGCAGGGGCGGCTGCTTTCTGCATTCCGCCTTCTGCTTTCTGCTTTGCTCTCCGTTGCCAGATCAGAAAAATCGGCACTCCGGCGAGAACCAAAGCTAACCCGATTCCTGATTCGAGGGGGCTGCGAATTAGGGCGTTCCCCACGATGGCGAGTGCCGCGGCGCTGAAAACCAACGGTACAACGGGAAACCCCCAGACGCGGTAAGGCCGCGAAAGATCGGGGCGCTTGCGCCGCAAGACGACCACGGCAAAGGTGGCCGAGGCGTAGAAAAGCCAGCCGGTGAAAATCACGTAAGTGTAAAGCTGCTTGTAGGTGCCGCTCGAGGCCAGCAGAATCGCCCACACGCCCTGGATCAACAAGGCGGCAGCGGGCGTTCGGTAGCGCGGGTGGACTTTCCCCACGGAAGGAAAGAAGACGCCGTCGCGCGCCATGGCAAAGTATGCGCGCGGACCGCCGAGCACGGTGCCGTTAATGGCGCCAAAAATCGAGCAGAGGATCAGAGCGGAAACGAAAGTCGCGCCGCGCGGTCCCGCCAGGAGCTCCATGGCCGTCGCCGCAACGCGCTGGTGCAAGGCCATCTCGGGGATGGGCAGCACTCGCAGGTAGGCGAGATTCGCACCTAAATAAACCGCCACGACGACTACGGTCCCCACGAGGTAGCTGCGCGGAAGCACTCGTGTGGGGTTCTTGACCTCCCCGGCCGCGAAAGAAAGCATATGCCACCCTTCATAGGCCCAGAGAATGCCAATCATGGCGACGCCGAAGGAACTCGCAGTAACATGGGACAGGGGCAGAGCACGATCAGTTTGCGCGGGAGCGACGTGGGAGGAAAAAAAGGCGGCGCCCATGATGGTTGCCAGGCCCGCCAATTTGGCCACGGTGAAGAGGGTTTGAACGGCGGATGCCTTGCGGACTCCCAGGATATTGACCAGCGTCAGCAGCGCGATCACCCCGCTGGCCACGAGCTTCTGCTCGAGAGGTGACAGGGGAAGAAAGCTGGTGCTGTAGATTCCGAAAGCCACGGCCAGCGTGGCGAGCGAACCGGAATTGATGACGAGAAGCAAAGCCCAGCCATAGAGGAACGCAGACAGGCGTCCGTACGCGTCGCGCAAGTAAACGTAGATGCCGCCTGCCGAGGGATTGGCTGCCCCCAACTCCGCCAGCGATAGAGCTCCGGCCAGTGACAGCACACCCCCGATCAGCCAGACCAGCATCAGCGCTCTGACCGACCCCACCTGCAACGCGATGTCGTGCGGCACAAGGAAGATGCCGGAACCGATGATTGTGCCAATGACAATTGCCGTCGAGCCGGTATAGCCGAGGGCGCGGGGAAGGTCGTGTGCGGGTTCAGCAGGATGAGAAGGATTATTCATTGAGCTCGCAGGCAGCATGTCATTCCGAGCCCTTCGCTGTCATCCTGAGCGAAGCGAAGGATCTCGCTCTGGGTGCTCAGGGTAAACCCCGCGAGGAATCTCGCACTGATCCTGGTTCCGCGATCTGCCAGGCCCAGAGCGAGATTCCTCGCTTCGCCCGGAATGACATCTTTGCCAAGTCTGTCTTGTATTCGCTTTACCCGAAGTGTAACGAACATTATACTGAGGGACTATTCTGAAACACAGGAATCTTTTTCCAGATGGCGGAATCCGGCCATTGCAATCCAGGTCCGCTGTCCTGAAGATCGCACGCTGTACGCCATTCCCGCGAAAGCGGGAATCCATTGAACTGACAATGGGCCCCCGCTTGTGCGGAGGCGACGGCGCTGACTTTCTTAGCGTGGGGCGGGCCAACGGTCCGTGATAAATCCGCGGAGAGAAGATTTGCGGACCTCGAACGCCGGCGGTCCGCGATACCCATGACCTTAAAGCAGACTCGATGAAACGAGCTGCGGAAGGAGATACGATGCGTCAAGTAGTGAAAACACCTGAAGGCCCTCAGCCGCGCGGGCCATACTCGCAGGCAATTGTCGCCGATGGTTTCGTGTTCGTGGCCGGACAGGGCCCGACAGATCCGAGCACAAACCAGTTGGAACTGGGCGATGTTGCAGCGGAAACCCGGCGCACGCTTCTGAATATCCAGGCCATTCTTGAAGCCGCCGGCAGCTCACTTCGTGACGTTGTGCGAGTGGGGGTGTTCTTGGCGGACATCAAAGATTTTGACGCCATGAATGCCGTCTATCGCGAGTTCTTCACCGTGGATCCACCGGCGCGCACAACGGTAGGCGCGCAATTGCCCAGGATCAAGGTGGAGATCGATTGCATCGCACGCGTAAGCAAGCCAGCGAAGGAATAGTGTGGCGTCCCGATTGATTCGTGACAATCATGGTGTGTCCGCCAGGCCCCTCACCCGGCTCGCTACGCTCGCCACCCTCTCCCCCTAGGGGGCGAGGGGATTGTTAAGAGGGCGAAGGATCTCCGCAGTTAGAGCTTGGATTCAACTGGCCGTCAGCAACTGCGGAGATTCTTCGCTTCGCTCAGAATGACAACACACTTTGGATCGCGCCGACTTTTGGGCCGCCAATAGCACTCTTCGGTAGCGCCGACCTTCAGGTCGGCACTCAGTCTGCTGACTTAATGCTCAGCGCCGCGAGGTTCAAATGCGTTACAACGAACTTTCAACGCCCGCGTTAACGATTGACCTGGACGCCATGGAGCGAAATCTCGATCAAATGGCCGCATCCTGCCGACAGCAAGGAGTGGGGCTGCGCCCCCACACCAAAACCCACAAGACGCCTGAAGTAGCACGCCGGCAGCTTGACCACGGTGCGGTGGGATTAACCGTGGCCAAAGTTGGAGAAGCCGAAGTGATGGCGGCAGCGGGTCTCGACGACATTCTCATTGCCTATCCCATCCTGGGCGCCGACAAGCTCCGGCGCCTGGTTGAACTGGCGCGTACGCGGCGCATGATCGTGGCTCTCGATTCACTGGATTCGGCTCAGGAGATCTCCAGTGCCGCCTCGCAGCAAGGTTGCACCGTGGGAGTATTGGTTGAATTTGATGCGGGCTTTCACCGCTGCGGCTTGCAATCTGGACCGGCCACCGTAGAAATGGCGCACGGAATTGCCAAGATGCCAGGGCTTGCCTTCCGCGGTCTCATGACTTACTTCGGAAACGTCTGGGGAAGCAAGGAAGAGCGTCGGGCCGAAGCGGAGCAGGTAGCGGGGAAAGTCGAACGAACGCTCGAGGCTTTTCGCGATTCCGGCCTGAAAGTTGAAATACTCTCCGGCGGTTCAACTCCCTCTGCCGAATTCTCCTATCTTGTTCCGGGCCTCACCGAAATCCGGCCCGGCACTTACGTCTACAATGACTTGAACACATTGTACCAAGGCGCCTGCCGCATCGAAGACTGCGCCGCCCGCGTGGTAACCACGGTGGTCTCAACGGCCGTGCCTGGGCGGGCCATTATCGATTCCGGGTCGAAGACCCTTTCCTCGGACCTCCTGGGTTCAGGGGCGAAGACGGGCTACGGATACATAGTCGAAGCTCCCGATGCGCCCTTGATCAAGTTAAACGAGGAGCACGGACACCTGGACATCGCTCGATCGACTCATGAGTTCTATGTCGGCGAAGTCCTAACCGTGATTCCCAATCACGTTTGCACTTGCGTGAACATGCACGACGAAGTGTTTACAGTGCGCGATGGGGAAGTTGTGGGATCGTGGCGGGTGGCGGCGCGCGGCAAGATCAGATAGGGCTGGAGCCGACGACCAGGGTTGAACTGGTGACCCCCTGATTACGAATCAGGTGCTCTACCAACTGAGCTACGCCGGCACATAGAAAAATGCTCACCCGCCGCAGCGAAACTTTCCGCCAAGCTTGCGGGTGAGCATTCGTTGAGGAGAATAGAATGGCGGACGCGCCCCGCCATCTAAGCTCGCAAACGAGTCTAAGAAAAACCTGGAAGTGATGTCAAGATATTTCTCAGGATTTTTTTTGCCTCTTAAGTTATTGATTATAAAAGGCTTGATGACACAACGCGCTCGCGAGCGCGAGAGTTAAAGAAAAACCCGCCTGCAGGGTTTTAGAGGTTGCTTCTTAGTTGTATGCAGTTGTAAAAACAGGACTTAGTTCTATTCTAGGTTCAATCGAATCAGCCGATCCCCTTCCGGGTGCCCCCACTCCCAAGCAGGGAAGACTTTGGCCGTAACCCTTCTGGAAACAACGATTAACAAACCGCCAGCGAGGCCACTTCCGGCCAGAACCAGGGTCAGGAAGACATTCCCCATAATCAGCTCGAACAACTGGCGGCCGATCGTCTTATCGCCGGGGTATTTCTCGTCCCAGCTCAATTGTAGATTGACGGTGAAATGGTCGAGCAACTCCGACGCTTCGGATTTGTTACTGGCTTTGAGAGCCAGGAAGATGAACGACCCATCCTTGCGTGCGTAGAGAGAATTCGCTCCACGATCCTGATTCAGGCCGAGAGCGCCGCTCATTTTTGTGAACCGTAGGCGGGCGATCTGCGGAGTGGGGTAACTCAACTCCACAATCGTGGCTCGAGAGTTCCCAACATGATATTCGCCCAACTGAATCTCCGCTCCCTGATCGAACCCAATTAAATCTGTAGGGAGGTTGGGCACAACTCGCTCGGCGGTTACGGGACCGACAATGTACTTTGTGCTGCCCGGGATCAGCCCCGATGCCGGAAGTAAGGGAGGCAAGTTCGCCAAAGAATCACGCGTCGGGCGAATTCCACCGACAAGCACGAGCAAGGCGCGGAAATCGTTGTCCGAGACCTGCGAGCCCTTGGGGCGAAGGAAGCGGATGAAGCTGCGGCCGCGCGCCATCAAGCTGCCCTCCGGACCGGTCATGGTAAGCTCGATGGATTTGTCGGGATGCATGAACTCGTTCTGATAGTAAGTGAGGAGGCCGTATGCGGCGCTTACATCAGAGGCAGGTTCCACGACAACCTGCACGCTCGCCCCGTCAAGCTGGTAGGTTCGCAACTCGAACGACTTGACGCCGTACTCGCTTTCCACCGCAGGATCTCCGCCATCGTTCTTGATTTCATCAACGCTCAGGGCTTGTTTAGTGGTGAGCTGCCAATTCGCAGCGGGAACCAAAGGGATAACGGAAACATTCTGGGTGCACAACAGCGGCAAGAACGCGCTGAGCGTCGTTACCACGACGGCTAGTGCGAGGCGTCTCATAATTTTCTAGAATATCAGAATTCAGCCCTGGTTTTCGATGCCGTTCTTGCGGAGTCCGCTCGCTGCACGACCTTGACCCCGCCGAGATGGTTCACATAATCCAGAATGCCTTCGTAGAGAGCTTCGGCAATCTTCTCCCTGTAGTCACCTCGTTTGAGCGACTTCTCATCCCGCGGGTTGGTCAGGAAGGAGATTTCCGCAAGAACCGAAGGCATGTTGGCGCCAATCAACACCACAAAGGGGGCCTTTTTCACTCCCCGGTCGGGTTGATTGCCGCTTAACTCCGAAGTGGAACGGTGAACTTCCTTCTGCACTTGGCGTGCAAACTCCTCGGACTCCTCGATCTTCTCCGTCAGCGCGATCTTCTTAATCAGGTCCTGAAGTTGATGCACCGATTCCTGGGAAGTCGCGTTTTCTCTTGCGGCTACTTGCAGAGCTTCGGGGTTCGAGGTGAAATTTAAATAGTAGGTCTCGATACCCCGCGCGCTGCGATCGCTCGAGGCGTTGGCGTGAATTGAGACAAATAAGTCAGCCGCCTTGGCGTTGGCAATGGCGGTCCGTTCCTCCAGGGGGATGAAGGTATCGTCGCCTCGAGTCATCACCACTTCGCAGCCGGCCTTGCGCTCGAGCAGCTTCCTCAATCGTAATCCTACATCCAGCACCACGTCCTTTTCCCTCAGCCCCGTCGGTCCGATCGTGCCCGTATCGTGTCCGCCATGTCCGGGATCGATAACGATGCGGCCGATTTTGAGTCCGAGTACTCGTGTCAGGGTTCGTGATCCGGATTCAGTGGGAGCAGCGACTTTGGGTGGTCCCGGGACGATCTTGGGCGGAGGCGTTTCAAGCGATGTGGTCTCAGTTTCGTCGGAGGCCGGCGGGGTTGCCGGGAACTTCGCCGTTGTCATCTCCACTTCTTCACTGTTGTCCGAGACCTTTGACTCGCCGGTTGTCTCGACGGCGGGCCTGATCTTGGTTCGGAGCCTGGCATTTGCAGGTTGCGAGGCGAGTCCAGCGCCGGTGGCAGGTGGTTGGAACCCGGCGCGGCTTTCGCCCGCCGGAGGCGTGTGCGTCGCACTCAGGTCTCCAACCGGCGGCTTCGCAATTCGCTCTGTCGCCCGCTCGGATGGGCTGATGCCGTGAATATCAACCACCAGGCGGAAGGGATTAGGCAGAGGCACGACTGAGTATTCTTCGATCTTCTCCACATCCAGCACCACCCGGGTGACGGCGGGAGTGAACTGTCCCAGGCGAATCTGGTGCAGGTATCCATCCTCGATGGGGAACGTCTTGCCCACCAGGGTGGGGCTCAGCCGGGCGTCTTGGATGTCAAGCACAATGCGGTCTGGCCTCGAAAGTCGTGTAGTGTCGAATTTCACGTCGCCGTCCACTCCGATCACGATGCGGGAGTAGTTTGGTCCCACCCAGCGACGTACGTCGTTGACCTCCGGCAGTCTCGCGCTGCGGCGGCTTTCGCCGGTTTCGCGACGGGGAGGTGAATACGCGGTGGAGCGTTCTGCCAGCAACTGGTCGATCTCATTGATCTTGGCTTGAGCTTCCTCCGCCCTCGAGGATTTGGGAAATGCGCTGACATATTGCTGGAAGACCTGGCGGGCCTGCTCGGGATTCTCGAGGTCAGTTCGGTAAACCTCACCCATGGTAAGCAGAGCTTCCCGGGCCGCTTGGCTGCCAGGATACTGGGACGCGAGGAACTTGTAGTTCTTGACGGACTCGAGGTAATAGCGGTCGGCGCCGAAAAGCCGCCCCATTTCTTCATCAAGTTCCGCAACGTAAGCCAGCGAGGCGGGAGCCTTCGAATAGGCCGGGTCCAGCCGCGCGACTTCCTGGAAAGCTGCAATCACCCGTTGGTAATCCGCCTTGGTGCGCTTGTTCTCGGGCAGGGATTCCAGTGTCGTCTTCATACGAAGTGCATGTTCGTACGCGGCAACGGCTTTGTCTGGGTGTGAAGTAGGGACCGCAGAGAAAAAAACTTCGGGAAAGGCCAGAAGCCCGGCAAGAAGAAGTGCGACGCAGATTCGTTTAGGCCATTCGCTCAATGTAGACCGTTCCGTGGCATTCAAGTCGCCGTCCCCCTCAGGGTAAGATGCATTTCTCCGTGAGACGGACAGCCAGCTTCGATTAACCCGAATCATTCCACATTGGAGTAATGTACTACACCTCGTTCATCAACATAGCGAACGATGGGCGCGGCATGGGCGCCCGTCGGAGATGATGACTGATAAATGCGGGTGACCTTGCGCACATAATCTTTAGTTTCGGCATACGAAGGAATCCCGCCGGAACGCTCGACGGCGGCTTCGCCCGCGTTGTAGGCCGCCAAGGACTTGGGAAGATCGCCCCCAAACATGTCCAGGAGGTGCCTTAAATAGCTGACGCCGCCTTGAATGTTGTCCTTGGGGTCAAAGGGGTTCGCGACGCCGAATCGCAGGGCCGTCTCCGGGATCAGTTGCATCAACCCCATCGCGCCCTTGTTCGATAGGGCCATGGGATCGTATTGCGATTCGACCTTGATGATGGCGTCAACGAGCTGAGGGTCAACTTGCAGCCGGTTGGCGGTCTGTTCGACCAGGCTGCTGATTTCAGGGGTAGGAGCGGTGGCGCCAGACTTGGCAGCCGAGGGCACGTTCGATTTCCAGCTGTCTTTGGCGTGAGTCTCACCTGCGTTAATAAAGATCCGGCGGCCGTTCTGATCCGTGATCGTAACAATCTCGTCCGCCCATAGCGGCAGAGAAAACGCGAGGCCCCACAGCAACACGCACGCCGAAGCCTTCAGGCAGGACTGGGTCCAGTTTGGCATATCACTCCAGAGCCATCCGCTGCGGCCCTTGAGAATTCATCCCCTCCAGGTCTTATCCACCTCGGCGCACAGCCTCTTCCGAGGGTCACAGAGATTATAACACTTACGTCAAGTGGTAAAGAAGTAGCCCAGGCGCTCTTGCCTGTGCCGCGTCCCGACCAGTACCTACGGCCTTGCCCAGGCTGGCTCGTGAGCTTTAATGCACGCCGCACTTAACAACACGCACAGCCTGGAGTGGCTGTGCTACCCCTTCCTCTTTGCTTGGTCAGCCACGGCCTGGGCAGCCTTGGCAATGGCTTCCGGGTCCCCGAGGTAATAGTGCCGGAGCGGCTTCAGTTGGTCATCAAGCTCGTAAACCAACGGGATTCCCGTGGGGATGTTCAGGCCCACAATTTCCTGGTCGGAAACGTTGTCGAGGTATTTCACGAGGCCCCGCAGGCTGTTGCCGTGGGCGGCCACGATCACTCGCTTGCCGGACCTCACCGTCGGGGCGATGGTTTCGTGCCAGTAAGGCAAGGTGCGTTCCACGGTGTCTTTCAGGCACTCGCTCAGAGGAAGTACCTCCGGATTCAAATCTGCGTAACGCGGATCCTTGCCGGGAAAGCGCTCGTCGTCCGGGGTCAGTGCGGGCGGTCGAATGTCGTAGCTGCGCCGCCAGATTTTCACCTGGGCTTCCCCAAACTTCTCGGCCGTCTGGGCTTTGTTCAGCCCCTGCAGCGCCCCGTAATGGCGCTCGTTGAGCCGCCAGGAGTTGTGGACTGGAATCCACATCTGGTCCAGTTCCTCCAGCGCCAGCCAGAGCGTCTTGATGGCGCGCTTCAAGACCGACGTGAAAGCGATATCGAAAACATAGCCTTGCTTCCTCATTTCGCGGCCACCGTCGATGGCCTCTTGCGTGCCCTTTTCGCTCAGCCCAACATCAGTCCAGCCGGTGAACAGGTTTTCTTTGTTCCAAATACTTTCTCCGTGCCTCAGTAACACGACCTTGTACATGAATGCGTCTCCTCCCTTATGGGGCGTCGCTAAAACTTCACATTATAGCCGGGTTGGACGTTCTTGGTAGCGCCTAGCCAAGGTGCCGCTCCTCACGGTCCCAAAGAGCCCTGAGATCGCGCGCACCATGAACAATGCCAAGGATGTGAACAACGTCTAGGGCCATAGTGTAAATCAGGCGATAACTGCGCACGAAAATTTCCCGCACGTTGGGATCGCAGAACTCGGGAACTTCTCGTCCTCGATTTGAGAATTGTGCGAGGGAGCGCGAAGCTTTTAATGCCTCACGCGCGAATGCGGCAGCGTAATTCGAGGAGTCCTTAGCAATGTAAGTGACTATCTGCTCAAGATCAGCCCAGGCGGTTTCAGTCCAGACTACTCTGCGGTCCATTTCCGCATCCTACGTTCAACCTCTTCCTGGTCGATAACCCGTTCTTGCTTCACATCCTCGAGACCGCGTTCAATCTTCGCCCTAACGTAGATGTGATACTGGATGTCCTCGAAGGATGCGCTATCGGGAATCTGCTCGAGTATCCTGCGGACCTCTTCTTTCGCCGAACCCATAACAGTCTCCTGAGAAAGCGTCTCTGCTCGCATGATACTCTGCCGAGCCACGTCGAGCAAGCGGGTTTCGAAAAGCCGCCTGTCATTCCGAGCCCTTCGCTGTCATCCTGAGCGCAGCGAAGGATCTCGCTTTGGTTGCTCTGGGTAAACTCCGCGAGGAATCTCGCTCTGAATCTTCGCGCTGCGAACTGCCGTGCCGTGGTGAGATTCCTCGCCTCGCTCGGAATGACATGAGCTGTAGTTAACCGAGCATGCCTTCGATGATGGAAGGAACGGCCCGAATCGATTCATCGAGCTTTGCGGGGTTTTTGCCGCCGGCTTCGGCCAGATCTTTGCGCCCGCCGCCGCTGCCCTCAACCAAAGCCGCAGCCTGCTTCACGATCTTGCCCGCGTCGAGCCGGTTGGTGAGATCTTTCGTCACGGCGGCAATGAGGCTGACCTTGCCGTCGGCGACGCTGCCCAGCACGATCACTCCGGATTGCAGTTTCGCCCGCAGGTCGTCAACCATCTGGCGCATTGCGGAGCGGTCCGTCACCTCGACCCGGACTGCAACCACGCGCACGCCCTTCACTTCCTGCGCTTCTTTCGCCAAATGGCCGGCCGCGGAGGCGGCGCGCTTCATCTGCTGCGCCTCGAGTTCCTTGCGGAGCTTCTTCTCGGACTCGGTCAGCTTCTCGACCGCGGGAAGCAGTTCATCGGGCTTGGCGCGCAGCGAGTCAGCCAGCAGCGCCAATGTTTCGCTCGCTTGCCGCAGTTGCTTCAACACGCCTTCGCCCGTCACCGCTTCAATGCGCCGCGTCCCCGCCGCCACGCTGCCTTCCGAAACGATCTTGAAAAGTCCAATGTCGCCCGTCCGCCAGACGTGCGTGCCGCCGCACAACTCCTTCGAAAAATCGTCGATGGTCAGCACGCGCACCTGGTCGGCATACTTCTCCCCAAACAAAGCCATGGCGCCGGTATTCACGGCCTCGTCAAGTTCCATGATCTTCGTGACCACTTCTTCGTTCTTGAGGATCTCAG